>Ga0214542_1002736_pt1 | contig 36268 bp, 11 predicted proteins | sample CNSS1metaG_FD_160096 | JGI IMG/M metagenome (GOLD analysis project Ga0214542, IMG submission 160096) | Root nodule microbial communities from cowpea collected in UCLA plant growth center, Los Angeles, California, USA - CNSS1 | ecosystem: Host-associated > Plants > Roots > Nodule | place: USA...
TATAAAATTTATACATTGATAATTAAATTGGGCATGTAAATACTAATAATAATATTAATCAAACCACACTATGAAAAGTTTCGGGCCAAGCTGACGTCCATATAAATTAAAAAACAAAACCCAACATATGAAACACATTTTTATTCACGGTGCAAATCCTAACAAGTTTAACCAAGCACGTGTTTTTTGTGTGAAGGCTTTTCACGTGATATCTCGTACCAATAGAGTTGAATCTCGTAATGCACCTCTTCCATGTAGTGGAGACGCAGAAGGGAGGGCGCCGGCGCCGGCGACGGTTCGCCACGACTCTGATGTGCGTCAAGAATGAGGCTTTGGAGAGAGCCATGTTAGACAAAGAGAAGCAGGAGTTTCTTACAATCATACAAGACTTCTCGTCTAGCGATCGTCGTACGTGCTACATCAGACCACGATTGACAAAAAAGAAAAAGTTAAGAAACGGATGCTAATATTCGTTTTATAATTTTCTCAAACGGATCATAAGTTTCGTTTTGTAAAAAAAGCAAAATAAAATTCGAAACGAATTTCGAGATCCATATCAGAAAAATATGAAACGGATATTGATATCTATTTCATTAAAAGCAAAAAAAAATTAATGAAACGTATGGAATGAGCTTGGAAAAGCTTGAAGCAGACCACTGATACAACCTTGAGAGAGGGAAAATAGGGAGCACCATTGGAGAGAGCATATTTAGAGATGGAAAAGAAAAGGACCACTTGAGATAAGAAACATAGAGAATGAGAGAACGAAAATAGAAGAAAGAACATAACAAAAATATTGGGGGTGCAGTACTGTGGTAATAAAAGCAAAACTAGCCGCAGTAAATTCTTCAACCACCAAGACAGATAAAATATTTATTAGGGAGAAAATGGTAATTTTTAGGGTACAGAAAAATGTTTGGGGGTGCAAGGAGAAGTCCCCGCAATTTTTGTATGGAAAAAAACATGGACCAAACAACCCATCAGATATTATAATATAATCAATATTTTAGTTTGTAAGGAGTATATTTACATGATAAATTTATAATAAATGTTATTTAGTATAAAATAATGCTATAATTCAAATTTATCATACAACACCCTTAAACATATTAATTATATTTAAAATTTACGATAAATAATTTGTATTAGATTATACTTTAATATAAAAATAGATATAAAATAAGATATATTATAAGAGATAAACTATTATAAGAAAATTATAGGATAAAATATAAAGAGCTTTAATTAAGAAAGTGAGAGTAATATTTTGAGTTATAATAGTATATTGAATATTACAAATAATTTGTCAAAGTTGTTATAATTTTTTTAAGAACTACGAATATTTTTGCAAAACAATAATATAGCAAATAAATTCGTAGATAATTACATACAAATAAATCTATGAGTAAATTAGTTATGACATTTTTATTTATGAATTTTTATTCATGGATAATTCGTATAAAAATTGCATTGTGTATGAATTTTGTAAATTATTACAAATTTTTGTTGTAGGTAATATATTTTATGTAAATTATTTTGTAGTTTTTATGATATAATACTTCATTATAGAAAATTACTATAGGATCTTAAGATTCATGATTCTCACATGTTCATCCATATAATCAATCACACATTCATGCACATAAATCATAATAGGATACTAACATTGATTCATGAGAGATCCAATAGTAATGTGTTCTTCAATCTCTGTTCTTCAACCTCCTTTTTTCAATCTTTCTCCTTATCATGGTTACTCCTCTCACACTCTCTTTCTCTCTTTCTTGATGACTTATTGTGAGAGAACCTTATAACCAGAGACAGAACCCTAATATCCTTTTATAAGCCAACGTCCATCAAGTTGGGTTAAGCTTTATTTTATTTTATTACGACTTTCCATAATAACCAATAGATCCTTATATCTTGATTAAATCACAATTGAACCATCATAATATTTCAAATGAATCACATAATAAAATTAATTCGTCAATTAATTCTAACATTTTTTCTTATAATATTGTACTTGTAACTCATTATATATATATATATATATATATATATATATATATATATATATAATATTTAATTTATGATATATAGCTTAAAAGAATGAATGTAAATAATATATATCAGAACATATCTTATGGAATTTTGACATGAAATTGAAATGGGTTGAAAATGATTTTTTTATATTGGAGTTAAAAATAAATAGATAAGAGTGTTACCAAGATTGTTAATGGAACCTTAAAAATAAAATAAATATCATTTCTTTTCCTCTTATATATAGAGAAACACATTTCATTCCTCAAAATTCATATTTTCCTTTTATGTTTCCTTCCCATATTTTATATTTATTGCCTAAGCTCTCCTCTGTTACGTTGGATGATTTTAATTGATATAACCTAATTAGAAGATAAAATAGAGCAAAAGTAAGTTAGCTTCTTCTCTTTTGTATAGCAAATATGTATCCAAAGTGCATTTATATTTCTCATCATTGAGTAAACATGAAAGGTTTGGAAAAAGTATACAAGGTTTCTTTTTCTTGCTTTAGAAAGTAGATTGAGTGTGCTTTCTTGATTAGATTTTAAATATTGAGTTTATCAAGAAGTTTAGATGTGTTTTATTAACATTTCAATATCAGTCTTTTTGTTTCACATCTCCAAGTAATCTAAAAAACTAACACTACGCCAAAATGATTAATAGAGGATACACTTTAGACAATACTTAATTAATTAAACACTCTAAATCAAAACACAGAAACAAAAGACAATATTTTATAAAATAAGTGCTATAAAAATGCATACATATGTATAACGTTTCATCCAAAAAGCGTTATTTATATTTGATTTATATTTTGTAAGAGAAAAGAAAACTTTAAATAGATTAATAAAGAGCACTTTTAGATTTAAACGTTATGTATTGGGATATCGATATATAACAATTTGTTAAAGAAATGTTGTCTATTATTTATTACAAAATTTATAGAAATATTATGTGTCGCCCGTTTGCCTCCTCCTTTGAAAAAAAAAAAAAATCATTTCATACTCTCACAAACTTCACTCTCAACTTACAGAGATTTAAACTTCATTCACATAGTTGAATTCAACTCACCCATGAATAAAACTTTTGTGTAAATTTCCATCATGTGCAGATTAACTATAATAATTGAGTTTTGACTAAAATTTAAAAATAACTTATATACGAGGTTGATGAGAATATGGTTAATATCATATTGTAATATCTTTAAATAAATAAGTAAAACTACATATTTTAAATATAAGTAATTTGACTTTTTAGAGTGTTAAAAAGTCAAGGACATTGTTTAAAGGAAATTGATGAAATTTTTAAATTATGAATATAACTGAGACAGTGAAATGATGGACTTTCTTTAATTAAGTATTAATGACATATTTATGTATTGATAGGATTTTATTGAAGGTGTGAAATTGAATATTTTATTATACTTAACATCTTTTTACTCACGATTTTGCATATCTCATTCAAACAAGTTAATATTGCTTGAGTGAAATGGAATTTTAAAACCAAGTATTTGGTTTATAATTTATTGTTCAAGTGTACAAAATTTTGATTAAACAATAAATACGTTGTTCGAGCATTGACTAAGCATTTTAAAAAGAGAATGCCACACCAATTCTTTTAAAAATAAGAGTATGTCCACTCAAGTAAATTATTTTTTATTTAAGTAACAAACAAACATTTGAGTGATAAAAGAGATCATAACCAACTTTTTTCTTGATGTATATTGCTTAAGTAATTTATATATTCGGTATTACGTATGTTGTGACATAGTTGTTATCTTTTATAATTAAAAATTATTTTAATTGCAATGCTTGTAATCTACTTATAATGATTTTTTTTAATTGTTCCTTGTGTTTTAAAAATATGGAAAATCTATTTCTAATCAAGTTTGGAAATAAGTTTCTAAAAAAAAAAAAAACTACCTTATTGAGATGTAGAGTTATGTATGAGAACCATTAAAGATATTAAAACTTCACTAATGTCAATAGGATATTAGAGATAAAAAAAAAAGTAATGGAGAGTCATGAAATACAACTTTGATCTTTGTACTAAATACAAAGATCTACCATAATATATTGAATTAATCTATATATGACTATACTTTGATGTTATGTTTTAATAGTAGATGCAACTTTGATCTTAAGTTAAATTTTAATATTTAATATATGTACTTGATATATTGAGAAATCACTAAATTTAACTACGATGAAAATCAAACAAAATTTATAAGTATAGAAATATATTTTTTTATGGTGTAGGATTTTATCACAAGAAATTTAATTATGGTTAGAATTTTATATAAATTGTGTTATCACACGTACGTTGTTGTTCTACTTTTTTTGAAGAGATAAACTTTAAATTTAATTTAACCATACAAAATCGGTTTGTTGTTATATTAAAATTTTGTTAAAGTCTAACTCAATGTCACAAAATCAATTTGTAAAGTGAGGTTTGTATTCCACTTATATACTATAAAATTATTTTATCTCTAATTGATATAGGACTTCCAACAATTTCTGAATTATGATTCTTAGATGGTTGTTAGTCCTGTTTTCTGACTTCCTTAGAAAGTTTTATTCAAACAAAAAACAAAAATATAAAAGTTTCTCTTAAAATTCTCCCAAAACTTGTAATACTCCTTAAATTTAAAATGACATGGCTTTTTTATCATTTACTAAACTTTGAGTAATTCTTATTTAATTCTAAAAGTAAACATTATGTTAAATTTAAGATGTATTTGTGTTACAGAACTATGCAGCAAATTATTACTTGAAAATGAGAATCTATGTTAATTTTAGTGGTGTGAAGAAAACTTGGCAAGAGGTGTTTTCTTTTTCTTCTTTTTTATGGTGTTGGTTTTAATGGTCTGTACTGTAGCCTTATTAGATTATAAGTGATGATAATTTGCAATGTGTTAGTTTGTGTCTCAGGTTTATTTGTCTTCATTCGACTTTAAAAGAGATTCCAAAAAGCACGTTAAAATTTAGGAGACTAACAAAATATAATATGTTTTTTTTTTTCAGTAAATAAATAAACTAAGTGCCTAATGTTAAGAAGAAGCTGGAATCATCTGTTATGATTTAAGAATAACATGTGATCTACGAAAACGTGGTTTCTGAACAGAATATCAATTATTTACTAATTATTAATGGACTACACGTTTTAATCTATTAAGAGAACACGTTACTCTTATTATAATAATAATCAATTTAATAAAAAAAATTCAATTGTTTGGTGGTTTTAAGACAAACCTGTTTTTTGAGAAATAATTGATCATATTTAAAACAATAAATTAAATGTTTAACCCAGAGAACAAAATAATTAACTATACTCATAAAATAATTAATTAGGAATTATGATAATTAGATAATATTAATGTAAAGATCAATAAATTATGATTCAATTATATGGATTATTATATATGATAAACATATTAATGTTTGTAAAAAAGAAAACTTTAAGAGTCACGTTTAAAACAGTTCCAATTGATTTATAATAACTATTTAAACTAATAATGCATAAACTGGACCTCATAAAAAAATCAATTTTGTTATTTAAAGTGGGAAATTTTATTTATTTTTTGGAGAACTGGACCACGTGTGAAGTTATATATTACAGAAAGAAAGTCCACTTCAGAAATTTGAAAGACAATTAACTGTGTCAGATAAATCATTTCATAAAACAATTAAGATAAAACATTTGCGATCGGAAAAGTTTTTTTTTTTTTTTCAATTATGCATACACATTTAGTAAACTATTGCCATATAAAATGCACTACGGCATTTAACTTATAATAATAATAATAATAATTAGTTTAAAGATAGGATATGAGAAAAAATAAAAAACCAATTCACACGTTATCAATAAAATTAATGATGATATTCATAAATTATATTAATTTTTAATTAAATAATGTTGTGATACTATGACTTTGTATTAATTTGTAATAATAATTATATTAATTGTTAATTAGATGAGATGTGAGAGACAACATATATAATAAAAAAGTTTTAATTACATTATTTATTTTTTAGTTAAGTTTAGATTTAATTTTAAGCTATATTTATTTAGTCAAGAAAATAAAGAAACGATACAACAAACAATATTACCATGTGTGAAAAGTAAATATTATGTAAAATCATTTTATCTAAATCTTGATTTTGACGTCACGATTTTCGCTGGCTCATCTTTGAACGGAATATAAAGTGAATAAATGCGGCCCATTGGGCCACGAGTATCATTAACTGAGCCCACGGCCGCCGGAAGAGTTGCCTAAGTAGACGTTTCAGTCTCTTTCACGAAAAGACTATATCACCCCTCATCGACCTTTATTTTCAATTTTCGCTTCGCACGCTCTTTTCTCTTTCGTTCTCGCTCTGACCGGGAAAAGGAAAAGAAAGACCAGTTTTCTTCACGCACCCTAGATTTCCTCTTTCTCCATCTCTCTCTAAAATCTTAATGGCGTTCTCTTCGTTTCTCGGCAGAGTCCTCTTTGCGTCCGTTTTCATCCTCTCTGCTTACCAAGAGTTAGTTCATTTTCGTCACTCATTCTTTTCTCGTACTTCCAATCATGCATGTAGGTTAATTTTGTTGTTGCAGTATTTATTGGTTTAACTTTATTTTTTCAACTTCTGCCGTGTTGCTTGTTGTGGTAGTTTCTCTGTTTGGATCTGTTACGTTCAATTGACTGGTCAAAACGATTCTGCAGATCTGTGTTTCACACAGTCGAAGTGTATAAAACCGATATTTATTTGCTTTTCGATTTTGTGTTTATTTTTTTGGATTTCACTTGTTCGTCGCAGTGTCAGATTTGTTATACGCGTTAGTCCATTTTCTTGGTATGGTAGTTTGATCTCCTCGCATCTATTGCATTTATTGATTTGCAATTATTGCCACCGTAGTGCAGTTGCCAGCTTTGATGATTGCTGGTGTTGTTATGGAATCGTTTTATTACATTAACGGTTTCGGGTTTTGTCAATCTAACTTTGGGTGGGTAGTTTACGAATGAGTTTTGACCGTGTGCTGTTCTTATCAGTTAGCAATTAAGAAGTGGTGAGGGCACAGGGTAATTTTTGCTGGGTCTCAAATAATTAGTGTGGTTGCGTCTCTCTCTCTCTCTCTCTCTCTCTCTCTCTCTCTCTCTCTCTCTCTCCGTTTGTAATGTGTTATTTTGAAACTAGGAAATTATTCCAAAAGAAAAAATGGATAGTCTTACATTATTAATGTTATGTAAAAGTTAGTCAATTTTCAGTTTTCGTTGAAGGAACTCATCCCTGTTTTTAATTACTTTGTATTTAAATAAAATTCTCATTAAGCACTCAGAAAATTAATATAAGATGAAACTTTTAAGTAAAAACATGTTTATACATAATTTAATTTGTGGTACTCCCTTTTAGCTTCTTCAAAAAGCTAATTTTAACATTGCATACGATTATTTCAACTAATGAGATAAATTATTTCCCCATCTTATTTTCGATGCCTACAAGTATTTGTTAAATTTAATCGAAACATGACCTAACTCTTTGAGCTAAAAATGACTATTTGTCGGGGAGGGGGGTATACTGGTATGCAAACATGTGGCCTTAGTTAACCCTCGGTCGTATCTTGTTCCTTACTTGTTGAGGACAAGGTGATGATGACATTTATCTTGTATCAAGTTATGGTTCAAACAGAGATTGCATGTCTTTATTTTAGGGTTAAGGATTGAGGGAGACAAATCTGTAATCTTTATAACACAATATTACAGTAACTGAATTTGTGATTGTCGTTGCTAGTGGACTATTATCTTCTAGTTTAAGTGGAATAATGTGAATTATGTTCCTCTTTTCTTTTCTATACTTTCTTATTTAGATTTGATTGTTTACGTCCATATAAGAATCTGACTTATAGGTTCATTTGATATATTCTTGGGCTAGTTGATAGAGTATCTTTTCAGTGTTCACTGTTTACACTTAATCAGACATTAGAAACTAATAATTCTTTCCATTTGTCATTTATGATTCTGGAAGCACATAGCAATCAATCTTTACTTGTTTTTATTTATTTGTTTTGTTTTCTTATTTATCCTCACTTTCTTTCTATTTTGTACAGATTTAATGCTTATGGGGTTGATGGCGGACCCGCAGCAAAAGCACTGAGACCGAAGTTTGATGCATTTGCCCATCAAGTACATTCTAGAGTTGGATTTCAACTTCCGGATATCGATGTTAGTTTCTGTCTCTTTTATTATCTATCATTTAAGGAAAGCAAGATTAAAATACAACTAAACAGATGAACAAGTTCTTGTGTAGGAACAAAATAAGGACAAGGTGATTAAATTTAACATGTGACATGGAGTTGAACGCTGCTTGTGTTTGCGTGCATTTATCTATTATTAATTATAGGTTTAATGTCTATTTAGTGGTTGATGAAACATATATATTGGTATTTAATAGTGTTTGTTTTAATAACTGCCTGCGTTTAAATAAAAGTACCATTTATAGTGAACAAAGAATTAAACATGTCTAGGGCTTCTAACTCTGGCTTTTCACATACTATTGCTTTACGCTTTACTGTTTGCAGCACATAGCCAAAATTGGGTTCTCTGCAGGCAATAGGATTAGAAAAATAGTTTGAAATTTTGGATAAATGTTCTAAAAAATTGGTAGGCAGGAGACGGGGAAGTTATGAAACATTGTAGGGGAAAATAATTGAACTTTCTTGCATTGTCATAGCTGTCATGCATCTAGTGCATCCTTGTATGAACATGTTCCCAACTTCATCCAATCAAGTGCTCATTTTAGCATACATATAATGTTATTTTGTATGTAGCAGATGTATTTATATGATTGGTGTCATTAACAGATGAAGTTTTTAGTTGCTGGGGCTATTGCTCTCAAGGGCATTGGAGGGATTCTTTTCATACTTGGCAGCTCTTTTGGAGCTCTCCTTTTGGTTTGTAGCTTGCCTTTGACCCATGAAATTGAAATTGGCTTTCAAGTGCTCAATTTTTGAAGCCTTGGTTATTTTCTCCTTGTAGCTTTTGCATCAAGTGATTACTACTCCCATACTGTATGATTTCTACAATTATGACAGCGAGGACAAAGGATTTATTCAACTTTTCATCAAATTTACTCAGGTAAGAGCAGTGTTCCTTCTTTTAAAAAGAAATTCATATGGAATGCTCAACTAGAGCTGTAATGTTTCATGTATTGTTGCAATTTATCGAATATTGTACTCCTTGCAGAATATGGCCCTCTTCGGTGCTTTGTTGTTTTTCGTTGGGATGAAAAACTCCATTCCTAGAAGGCAACCCAAGAAGAAGGCTCCCAAAACAAAAACCTATTAGTTGCAATGAGTTCTTGGATTGTTCCTGGTTGCTCGTTACACCCCTTTTCCAATTCTCCAGGATTTGATTTAGGTGTCTGTTTCAGAACAAATGCCCCCCTAATGAGTATTCAATGTACCATTCGTCGCGGATTATATTTAATTTATAATTATTTATATTTGTATGTTATTTTTTGGTTTGCTTGACAATAGGAACTATCTTTCGATAACTTGTATACGAAGAGGGAAAAAAATTATCAGAGCCTGTTCATTCAGACTTTGAGTGCCAATTTCGTTATCTAGCGGATTTGATCGAAAGGTAAAACTGACGGTTGCTATTTTAAATTAAGCTTGATTTCCCCCCCACCTTGGCCCGTGATTTGTGTTTCTTGTTTTTTTTATTTATTTCTTTGGTTCTCTTGGTTTGGCAAGGAAATGAATGCTCATTTGAATTTTTCACCCGATGTGGTTAAAAATAGAGATGTATTTAGAGAAGTTTATTTCAACAAAATTGAGTATTGTTTTGGTTCGTTATATCTATTTCATGCTTCGAATAAGGTATATTCTCACTGGGATTCTTATAGGAAATCAAATATAGTAATTGCCAATTATCTCCGTTTGGAACTGAGAGAATATTGACAGCTCACAAGACAAATCTTCAATTTTTCTTCCTACTGTCTCGATTAGTGTATGAAATTCCAACTTGTTTGTGTCGCATTCTTATGCACGTCAAATTATCACACCTTCAATAGGTGGACGAAGTTTGATAGGGATGAAAGATATAGGAAGCCATAAATAAAGTGAAAATAGGCGTCGGCTGAAGAACAATATAAAAGAAATAGTGGGAAAATAATTTTTTAAGATAGTTTGATTGGAAAGAAAAAACACATGAAATCCGATAATGTTCTTGACTCTGCATGATAAAAATATTTAAACTAAACCAGTTATTGCATGCAAAAGTCAGTGAAGAGAAAAGGAGAAAGCAACAAAGTGCGTAAACCAGTTTCTGAAGAAAGAGTGCAAGAAATGCAGTATAAAAGTGCATGTACAGTGAAGTATTTCCCTCTTCCACACATGTCATTGATGAAATTTTCCGAACTGGAGTTCACCATAATATTAACAATTTCTTGTCGTTTCAGACAATGGGTTTTCCATTGTCAATGTATTTATCTTCTCATCCATTCTTGCTTATTTCAGCTCTTACAAACGTAGTACAGCGTTAGGCAGAGTTGGAAATCTAAAATTCTTCATATTTCGTTGAAAATAATAATTTAGAAAATAGTTTCTTTAAAAAATATTTTGGTTATGTATTTTTATAAAGTATTTATATGAAAGAGGTGAAAATTTAATTGTTCCGTAAATATGAAGCGACTCTTGTTAGATTATATAATATGGTGAAATAATTAACTTTAGTAAATTAATATTTTACCCTGGTAAAACTTTAACACTGAAAATATTTTAGAAATATTAACTTGTCTGTTTAAACTTAAGGTGGTTATAGTCCTATTTTAAAACCATGAAGTTCGTGTTTGTATTGCAAAAATAAAATGGTGATCAAACTTAGTTTTATTTATTTATTATTATTATTATTTTATTTAAACAAGCTAAATGTAATGCTTCGACTGAGTTTGTTAAATATGAAGATTGACTGATCATTTTCCCACTATTCTGACCACATTTTCACTGATCATTAAGAACATAGAAACTTGAGCCTTGCTGGTACCAATTTAATGTACTAAGTGAGTAATATATATTCAATGTATTGTGCTATTTTCAGTGTCAAACTTAAACAAAGACAATCACGCATTTCAATAATAAAAAAAGACCACACCACCACACCCTATGTCTTCTTATAACAAAGTAGGTGAGAATCATTTGATTCAGAGATTAAGAATGTGTTACAAAGTGAGGGGCAACAAAGTTTCCAAGAACCGATCAGTTATTGTGAATACACCGTGCTCTTGGATTGCAGTATTTGAACAAGCGGCCACAAGATATCCAATCTGTGTACATTTCTGTTGTTTTGACCCTGTCAACACACACTTTGCTCATCAACAATCTATGGAGTAATGTATTTGGATATCAAAATAAGACCCAAACTGAGTCTTAAAATTACCTCGACAACAAAGCATATCCATATCTTTTCACCATGAACTTTAGTTCCACCTTTCAAAATGGTAAGACCCAAACTTCTTATGGCTTCTGCTATTTCAAGAAAATGGCTGCACTCCTCACACAGCATCTACAGCAAAAAGCTATAATTAGAACAGAGAACATACTCAATAGCTTACTACATAGATTTTTCTCATGTATTATGATTACTAATTAATCAGTAACATAGAATAAATCAAATTTTAACTTTCAAGTCATATGTACCTCAACAAGCATCTGTCCATTCTTGCTAAGATTCTCCACTAATATTGAATGAACTTTCAGATGACCCCCTACCTCCATTGCCCAGCTTGAGCCCTGCTCATAACTAGAGGATCCAAGAATGTCTGCTTCCATGTGATGCAGCTGCAAAATTTCATCAGTGTTAAACAATGGACATAAGTTCAGATGAAGAAGATGTTGGAACTACATCAAGAAAAGCAAGAAAATCCTTACCTTTGACTTTGTATCACCAAAGTCAGTTAGCTTGTCAGCATGTTTAGTTATGCTTTGGAGAAACAGCATGTGCTTTATGGCGCGCTCCAGTAGGGAATCAATACTGCACTGTTGAAGTTACAATGAAAATTTTAGCCACATGAACCAGATCTGTGATCATTACTCAAAACCCAACAAAACAAAGAGGAAACAGATACCTTTGCTCCATTTGGAACCAACTCTCTCAACTCCTTAATACGATCTTGGATTAATTGTCTGTCCCTTGGTCGCGGCCTACAACTTTCCCCGGGTCTGGCCCTCTTTTTGCTGTTCTTAGATGGTTCAGATGACCTTTCAAGTTGTCCACTACTTGAACTGGGGAATGTAGATGAAACACCTTTGGAGGACATAACACCACATATCCCTGATGATGAACTCAGAGAATGGTGTTTGTCCTCTTTGACAAGAGAGAACTGATCTATTGAATAACCTTCTGAATTAATAGCATACACATTATGAGTAGAAGCTTCATGATTTTTTGCTGAGGCCATTGCAGATTGCATTGATGTACAAAACGATAATTCACTATTAACATCATTGTTACTGTGGCTAATGTTAGCCACCATTGCTTCCAAAAGATGCTCAGGACGAGATTCAGAAGTCAATTGGCTGGTGCTGATCTCATCTGACATTTCAACAGTTTTCATATCTTGATTAAGCTGCGCTGGCCAATCAAAACTTTTACTCCCTTTCAGAAAAGATGGTCCAAGTGCTTCATGTAGCTCACAACCAGCAGGGAAATTCAACACATTTGACATATCATTGTAAGAAGGCTCAGAACCAAACTTTGGCTTTTCAACATGTTGGGAGTTTGCATCTGAAGGTTGGGTGAAATTCAACACTCCTTTTTGGTTATTATCCACACAATGCAACTTATCAGTTTCACAAACAACTGTATCAAGAAAAGCTGAAGGAAAACATGCAGAATCAACTCTGACTTTATCTGATGGACATATTAAATCATTATCTGTAATAAAGTCACTTAAAAATGACGAGACATTGTTTTCTGATTCCAACCTCACATCTTTGCAGCCACTACTTCCTTCTTCACACTTCCTCCCATAGAGAGGCTTCATCTCTTTAAAATCATGATGCTCCACATTCATCATATTGGATATTGACTGAAGCAAAATGGAACTTTCATCACTGTACAATTCAGGCCCCTCCTGTTTGGCCACGTTATCAGACATTTTCTGACAAGCAGAATAAGGTTCATAGTTCTTCTCAGAACATTGAAGGGACATTAAAACATCTGCTGTTTCACTTTTCATAGATTTTTGTGAATTGTAAAAGTCAGTCGGCAAAACATCTGAAGACAAATTTTCCTTCGATATATCCAGCTAAAAAAAAAAAAGAAATATAAACTTCATGATAATGCTCAACACATTAAGGTTACGATCTCACTATATTAGTAGTGTGTTTAAAAATGCATTGTTAAAAGTAACATAAACCCCAAATCTGCACATTCATGCACCATGACGGCGTGTGAACGTTGGGAGAAATGAAGACAAACTCTTACCTGAGATAAAGAACTCTTCAAACTACCCTGTACTTGACTAGGACATTGTGCTATGGGGCAATTTTGAGTAGACAGAAAGAGATTTCTGATATGAGTTACAAACCCCATATCTTCAATCACCTGCTACCAGGGATGTCATAAGAGAAGGAAATTATTAAAAATTAATCAATAATAATTTGATTTCCATATAAAATCATTTCCAGGAAATCTTCCCAAATCATCAAAATCATATAATAGCCCAAGACAAGACAATGAAATTCTAATATTATAGACAGGAAACTATATTGTACAACACACCCCTAATAAAAAAACTACATGAATTTTCCCAACCCCTCATGGCATGGATTTTTCAATGTGCTCAGTGCATAAATTATAAATCATTGCTATCATAAATATTTTCTATTATTCACACAAAAAGAACAATACTATCAATCTCATTACTTTTTAAAAATAATTCATATGAGAACAACTTCCCTTTTTGGTTTATGAAGATGCAATGTTTCAAGGGTTTATATGTTTCTTGTAGTTTTGTTGGATATAAATGCTTTAAAAGCACAGACACTTAACTAGCATGCACTGATGAAGTATCCAAAAGAATTAGTATCATACAAGTTAAATAAATAAAAGTGTTGGTACTTCATAGGTTTGAATATTTCATTGATATATGTCGATGAAGTATCCTACTGTATCAGTATTGGATAAGACTTAGATACGGATACTTGAACAAATTCAAGTGTTGGTGCTTCATAGCTTGCACCAGTAGAGTATATAACTGCTTCTGGTCATTAACCAAGGTCAGGGTAGTCATACATGACATAGTTGTCCATGGTACTAGAACATGCCTCAATCTGGTTTTCATGCCAAATTATCTAGTATTTGTAGGTAGTTTAGCAAATTGTAAATTAGTATACCTGTTGCCTAACATAATTACATGATGCGTAAAGCCTGTTATGACAAAATAAGGGGTGAGTTGTTAACCTTTCCTCCATTTCTCTTTATTTTTCACTATCTGTGTATTTACCTACCACATACAATTAGAATTGTAAAAGTATTTAACCAATATCTCAGTCAACAACCAGAAATTACCAAAAATTAGTTGGAAAAGAATTAAAGAAATATAAGCAAGCCATGTTATCTGACAACATCTAAACAAATTAGTGCAAATCTATCTTTTTGGTGCATCAGTGGCAGTGAGATTTGAACCTATGGTTGCAACAAACTACCCAAGCCCCTAGCCACTAGTATAATCTTTTAAACTTGAGTGCAAAAAATTTTTGAAATCCTGAATAGAAAAGGCTGTTGTTTTGCACAGCCATAAAGAGATAATATATGCCTTCTTGAACCATATAACCATATTATCCACTATTATGGTACAAAATCAAATCTAGTTTAAAAAGAAAAAAATGTCTTACTTTATTAAGAGAGCCAAGCTGAATAACACCAAGTGGGGCTACAGCAACAACAGCAATAGTCTACAAGACAAAATTAAAGCTTAATCAATGAAATTCTTCATGTAACCAGAGTGACTCTGGTTACTAACATAAAGTGCACTAGACCAGAATGCAACATAATCAGCTTGAGTGCAGTTCAGTGGCAAGTAGAGTCACATAGTGGCCCAATAATGTCATATTGTGTCTATTACCCTATCAACCACAGTTTTCCATATATACTATTAAAATTAAAAAATTGTCCATCTCCTAAGGATTTGTAAAGTATGGAAGGTCTAATTTCTGGGTGAAAATAGAAAGTTCACTTTTCCAGATTTTAGGTAAACACATGTGTTGCAAAGCTGTGAAAAAATAATAAAGCAGTTAGTATACCCTGATTCCAGCAGAAAACTGAGACTGCCACCCATCAGCAAACTGAAAATTAAACCAAAAAGTGGGAAAGGAATAAGAATTATTGGAACATATTGACATGATACTCCGAGGTTGGAAGATCCTTAATGATGATATTAAATAACAAGAATCTTCACCTCAAAAGACAAGCCAGAACCTGCGACCTGATTATCTGCACAGATCCACCTATGCTTTCCTGTAACAGCAACCTGTCCAACAATACTGTGAAGAAAGAATTTTAGGACGAGCTAAACAAAGATAATCAAATTGTGTACAGTATCCATTATACATTTGACTACTCATACCCTTCTCCTAATGAATATGCATGATATGACATCTTAGCCACTGCTAACCCTAATGCGTTGTGCGAAAATTTCCCATAACCAATCTGTTCCAAGATATTCTGGCAGTGCTTATTTTCTGAAGAGTCATAATCATCAGGATTGTTATAGTATGCGTCCTCCCATGTCAAGATCCTGCAAGCAAGTACCATAGCGAGAAACTTTAGGGGACAACATTATGGAATTCAAGTTCAACACTGATAAATTAATCTGAAACCAAAAGAAACGAATCACCAAAATTGCGAGAGCAACAGTACATCATTCAACAGTAACGAACTTACTACCAGTACACTTTATATAAACAATAACAAATGCCACATTTATCCCACTTCCATCGCACTACAATGAAAACAACATAAAACATTTCAAATAACAGAAGGATCACAATCCTAAAACAAAATGACAGAATTAGAAACCATCAAAGAGCGAAAACACTCGCAAAACAGTTCAATGATATGGATTCAAGAGAGTAGATACACAACACATGCCATGCCCTTCTAAGTACAAAAACTCTAAATTCTAACAAAGCATGGAAATCACCAAACTTGGAAAAAGGACAAAACAGAACAAATAATATCTAAAAATATCCTTCACACTAAAAGTTGATATAAGAATTTTGGTTACCTCAACCCCACAAAACCAATCAGGAAGATGAAAATTGTCTCCGCTTAGGTGCACTATTTTGATCATATCATATCATTAATCTACTAGGGATCTCTAACAGTTGATAAAACCCATTAGCCTTATAACATCAGTTAAACAGGCAAAAGCTGGAAAATGCACACAACCGATCAAATTAAACTGGAGAGTAAATGGCCAAGTCAAATTTCGGACCAAACTATTCAAACATGCATAACCCCAACTTCACCCAATTTAGCTTATTGGGAGTTGCTTGCATCTAAGATGAGGGTAAGTTCAAAGACACACCAAAGGAAAGACGCAACACACAAGGAACACTCACAAAAAATAAGTAATTATCACCAGAAGCACCACCAACAATAACAAGATAAATAGTAGAATCATACATTCGAGCACGATGTTTGAGCTTCCAAAAGATGGCGTAGTTCCAGTGAGTATTAAAACAGAGGCTTCTGAGTACTTGGTGCAAGTTGTTACCCATGTCGTCCCCTCCTTCAACAAGTCAGAAACTTTAACACCCCGAAGGCTCCCCCGAGAAAAAGGGTCGTGAATTCCAATCCTCCAAAAAAGAATAAAACCCCTCCAACACCACACACTCACCCTCCTTCCCCTAGCTCCCTCTGTAGGAACCTCTTCCAGCTTGCTTCCTCCGCAACCCCGCTCGCCGTTTTAATGGCGGTCCAACTGTTGGCAGTATCAGACGATCCGCACCCATTACTCACCCCGCCAATTCCCACCACCCCACCAACCAAAGCTTCCCTCTATCCCTCACTACAGTCAAAACACAACCGAACCCACCACCACACTTAACGCTAAAACTGAAACACCAGACTCAACGCAGCAAATCTCGCAACTAGCCATTGAATAACAAACAACCTTGTCAGATTCCAAAAGGGGTGTGAAGAAGATTGAGTTAAAGGAAGGAAAGAAAAAGGGTGGCTAATAATCTAGCTTATATCCGACGACATGTGAGGCTTTTGCTTGTGCAGGAAGAAGGTTCAGTTTCTCTGGGAATGCAATTGTGAACAGAGTCTTTACCCTTTGCAGAGTGAGCGAGAGAGGTTTTTGAGAAGTTGCCAATTGCTGAGTAAAGAGTGGAGAAGGTAGAGTGAAAGAATGTCAATGGTGGAAAAGAAGTGAGGCTCTTGTTCTATATTGGGGTCACGTTGGCACGCTGTTCCTTCTAGCTTTTTCACTCGGGGAATCTCCACCGTTGAATCAAGCAATCATGGTAACCATTGCGTAATCCAATCCACCACCCCCTCCTATCATATCACTAACCACACCATGCATTTTTGTAAAGAAAAAGGTTGTTTATTTGTGCATGCCAATGTGCAAAATGGAAAATTTATAAATATAATGAAGAAAAAAACTTGAGCTAACTTGAACAAACAAAACAAACTGCAATGCAAACACACTATAGCGTTTCAGAATATGACAGAATTAGTGTTTGATAGTATTCTGAACATAATTATACTTATATATAGTTAAGAAAGTAGTGAAAATGAGTATTATGATATCATTGTTGTGAAGATAAAATGAAAAGAATGGCGTGTTGAGAAAGGGCAGAGGCCCCAAGGGAAGTAACTCTATGAAGGGTTAGAGGGTAATTAGAGGTTTATATTTAACGTTAAGAAGCACGAAAGGGCAAAGGAAAAGGAGGAAAAAGAATGATGGGGAACAATCCAATTGGGGTATGAGTACACTTTATGGTGGTGTCAATTGATGGCCAACAGCATGATGCCAAATTGAGGACATGCTTCCTTATTTTCCCCTCAAGTTTTCAATCCTTTCTTTGAAACCCTAGAGAAGGTACCCTGCTACCCCTCCTAAGGTCCTTTTCAACAATGATCTTATTGCCCTAAAGTTGTGACACCTTCAACCTCCCATTTCTTCAAACAATTCCTACTTTGTCACGTTATAATTCAATCTTTTAGAGTGCCAACCTTTGTTTCACACACTGCTCACCATGCTGCCCTTTATGATCATAGCTTTCCACCGATTTACAGCTTCTTTCTGTTTTACCCTTTACAAAGGCTTGGAAATGGAGTTTCCACAAAGTCAAAGTTTTTTTTTTTTCCTCTCTCACAATTACCTAGGAACATGTTCTATTGGATAACTAAAACATGTTTGTGATCATTCATCATGTTGATTTCGTTCAAGATTCTATCATAAATTTTGGTTTTAGACTTTAAAAAGGTATATTTTTCTGTTAATTTAGTCGATCAAATATAAAATTTATTTGAACCAGACCAACAAGTGCAACAAAGATTAGTTATAGAAAAGTTGTTAAGAAAATATTTAATATATCTTGTTAAATTTTTTTAATTTAGTTTTAGAATAGAAACTAATAATTTATGTAGAAAATATTTCTTTTTTAGTAATTTAGTTCATTGATTTAACTTATTTAGAAATTACTACTTGTATGTTTTTAGAAAAAAGAAAAATACTTAATTAAGATTTACTATTAAACAAACAATAAATTAGTATTAAATATAAGTTTAATTTTTTTAATATTGAGTTTTAATGTTTTTAAATTTTAGGTTAAAATATCTTTTTGATCAAATTTTCGTAAGTTTGGTTACATATTCTAATATTGTTTTTGTGTTCAAATAGGTCCCAATTTTTATCAATTTTCTTCAATTTAGTTTTTTTTTCTAACCATGTTTAAATCATTAACGGTAATGGATAGTGACTGTCATGTGTCACTTTATGTTTTTTTTTTTTAAATGTACACATGTCAACCTAGCAATGTGTCACATATCAAAGTTAATGTTTTATATTCAATTTGGTTTCTATATTTGTTAAATTTGTTAAATTTAGTTCTAAATTTGTTTAAAATAAACCAATTTTTTCTCTATCGAAGATGAGACCAAATTTAATTTTTATATAAAAGTTATAATGATGTGAATTTTAATATATTATATAAAAATATTTAATACAAAATGTGAATTTTAATATAAAAATTAAATTTGATTTCAATTTGGAGAGGGACAAAATTAGTTCACTTTAACAAAAATTGAAAATAAATTGAACAAAACTAAGGAATATAGAGACCAAAATTGAATATAAAACATTCACTCTAACATATGACAACGCTGATGAGTTGACACGTGAACATTTAAAAAAATTAAAAAATAAATAAAAATAAAAAAATAACCAAAAAGTGACACGTGAAAGTCATTATTCATTCATGACTGTTAATGATTTAAACGGTGTTAGAAAAAAATGACCAAACTGAACAAAATTGACAAAAATTTAGACTTATTTGAATACAAAAACAAAATTAGAACTTATTTGACAAAACTTGATAAAAATTGGGATCAAGAAAGTATTTTAACCTAAATTTTAAAAAAAATTTATGTGTCCTCACAAAACACTTCTTCATCTATTTCAAAAAGTCTCGTTTTAACACATTCTTTAAGTAATACTAAGTGATGGTTTAGGTTTGTAACGTAACATTAAATGTTTTATATTAATTTTATCTGGAATAAATAATTAATACGACGAAATCAACCTTACGAGGCTATGACAGAAAATAAATAACATGAACAATTTAGAAGAAAAAAAATGTTTGACTCATTTAGGTGTTTATTTTTTTGTGAATAAACTCAAATAAATGTCAACTTAGATTGAAGTAGAGAACCACAATTTATGTGCCTAAATCCGTTAGGTTAAAAGATCTCATTTTGCCAAAATACAATTATTTCTGTTTATCGACCAAGTTAGACATATTTTGAACGATACACAGATGAAAAAAAAAAGAATGAAACTATATTGATAAATTCTATCATTCAAGATTAAACAAAAAAATATTATAATTATTATAAAAAGTTAACAAACTTGCCAAAAGAAAATCACATACTATAAAAACTAAGTAATTACAGATTAAATAAACAGTAAAAAGAAACGATATAGTATTAATGATTAACGTTGTTTTGATGATGTAGAGATTCAATTTGTCGGAAGTAGTTAACAGCAATTTAGGTGGTTTGGTGGTGTATGGAGGCATAATGATTCATATTTGTTTGTGTTGGTAATTGGTTGAGTTTACATCTACGAAATCAATTATATCTCTCTAAGTTTCCTCAATTATCGATCATCCATCATAATTATACACTATCACCCATAATTTATAATCCAAATTTAGACCTCAACAATCTCTACCTACCTACCTATACTACTCTCAAATGCTTTCTTTATAGCTCACCTTCTTCAACATATTTATCCACTTTTCATTTTTAATCTTCTGTGTATTCAAAAATATTTTCTTATATATTTAAAACAGTCATGAATGCAGGAAAAAATGCAAACAAGAAAAGAAGATGTTCAGTGGTGGAAAGAATAAAAACTCATTCAACATTATTATTGTTTCTGACTGGCAATAAATTTAATTATAGAGTTATCAAAAGCTTTCATAGGACAAAGTCAACTGGGCTATGCTATGCATGAATATGCTAAATCAGTCATTCTAATCATATAGTGCAAGAGGACTGAATATTTTCATCAATGCAGACACAGACCAAACATCATGCATCTCTTTCCCTTTTCCCTTTAATTTTTTTTTTATGAATGTAAGTTTTAACGTTGTATAAAAAAAATCATAATATTTTTTTTAAGTTTTTTATTTTTTGAATTAGACTTATTTCTTGAAAGACCATAAGTGATATATATAGATTCCAAAAATTATTTTGATAACCAGTTCAGACAAATCTGTGTAAAAAGCTTTCCTGACAAAGGATAAAACAAGCGTGTTCTGAGTACTTTTTGTTTGAAATTCAGTTTAAAAGGAAATATAAATATATAGAAATGTTTATTTCATATATAAACATCTAATTAGGGATGGCAAACCAGGTCAGTCCGTCCTTTTTTGTCCGCAAATATCGGATTCACTTTTTTAGTCTGTCTTGTTCTACAAGTTCGTGGACTGACTCGCATTTGTGATGAGCGATATGTTTTTTTTTTTGTTGAGCAAAATAAATTTATTTTTTATTTTTTTATAAAATAATTGATATTTATTTTCTATTGAAATAATTCCAATTAGTTTACTTAATCAAAGACAAGAAAAATAACAACGAAAATGATAGCTAAAATACAATAACAATATGTCACCTTACAAGATATGTACCTAAAAATATATAAAAAGATATTTCATAATCAATAACTAAAATCAATATCTTATATACAATTATTACACATAAACATAATAATATTAATAAAAAAAATAAAAGAAACTTAAAGAAACAACGTGGTGAATAATGTGAGAACTAAAACAATAATAATATATAATTTTATAAGCGGGTCAACGGGTCATCCCGCTCTACCCCGCCTTTAGTCCGCAGACTACGAGTCTATGCAGGATAGACCATTACGGGCCAATGAGTTCAACATCTCAACTCATTCGTCCTGTATTTTTTGTGCAGACTTGCGGCCAGTCTGCCTGACCCATCCCGCATTGTCATCCCTACATCTGACTGAAGTCATTTTACTTGTAAAAATTTAGAAACCAAGATCACAGTAGAAATTATGAAAAAAAAAAAAACAAAAGGCAATTATCGAATATACTTAAGATAAGTTAGATGTATGCAACAATAAGCCTCGATTAACTGCAACAGTTATAAGTATGAGCTAAGGCATGTGCAATATGCAATTGGTGTATGTATAATATTACAAATGGAATTTGAAGTTAGGTATGGTAGAGAACAAAATATAAGAATTAATATATGGTGATTGTCTCATATTTGATATTTAAGACACAAATATATTGCATTCAATAACTTTGTTTTTTTTTTTTTTTAATGTTTTTTTTTTTTTTTGTGTTCTGTATACGGATTGAACATTCTTGTACTTTTTTTTAACATACTTTTTCTTCACTTGCTAGTAAAATAAAAACAAGAAAAGCATTTGCATGGTTTTATTATATTTTCAAAATAAAAATATTTTAAATAATAATAAAGCCTCTTATGATAAATAAATAAAAGTTTTAAACTAGTGCATGAGGTTGTTTCTATAAAAACAAAACAATTGGTTCACATATTTATGATTCTAAGTCACAAATTAACGTAAACTATTAACACAAAATAAAGTAAAAGGTTAAAATTAAAATGAGTTCAGTTCTCAGGCAATGCAATTGTATAAAAACTATTAAAAAAATAAAAAGAAATATTAATCGATCATATCACATATGATAAAATTATATTATACACACATAAATAATTTCTATTATAAAAAAAATTAAAAATATAAAATAAAATTAATGGATGAAATGCATTTACATTATTCTTTATAATTTTTGTCACATAAACTATTTCAAACTTTAGATTTCATATACCTAGAACAAACAACGTATTAATAGATTTATCATTACACAACTCTTTCACATTAAAAAAAAAAGACTTTCACTGGTCATTGTAGCACTTTGTAGAAGTCTTTATTTAAAGGATTTAGTATTGAATATTGTTCGACTGGTTTGAATACATGTACATCGATTGGTATGAAAAGAAGTTATTTTGAAAGTAAATAAATTTCTAATTTTATATTTATAACTAAATTTTAGTCATTTATCAAAACAAACATATTTAAAATTTATGATCTAAAACATCATTATTCTCAATTATAGAAATTCTATTAATGTATGAATTCAGATTTTTTATGTCTTGTAAAGTTTCCATTACTTCCTCTCTTTTTTTCAAATAAACATCATACAAATTTTTGAAGTAATATATAGTTACGTGGAACTAACACAACAACGATGTGTGATTTTTTTCAAGTTTATTCTATTTTAAGTAAATTAGACATTTTTCTCAATAATTTGAAACTCAATTTTATCAAGTAATGTAATATATTTTTCGTTCAAATTAAAGTGTTCATCAATTAGTTACTCAACTCACGATTATTTTCTCTTTCCAACAACATTTCATATTAATATTCTTGTATCTAACACAAATCTACACCACTCTTAAACAATAAATTCTTATTTAAATAACTCTACCTAATTTTAAATAGTTTAAATTCAATAGTGACACAAAAAGTAAACTTTGTAGAAATATTTCTCCAAATAATTTAAATTCAATAATTTAAATAATCACTACATATATGAACATAAATATTTTTGGAAACACTTAGTGCATGCCATCATATGGATTTGACTCTTTTAAGAAATAAACTTTAACATAATCAACAATTAAAACAATGTTAAATGTTTCACATTGGCTAAAGATAAAACCAAGTTAGAATATATAAGTAGGTACAAATTTTACCTTACAAGCAGATTTTGTAAGGTTGTATTAGACTTAAAATTCACTTCTTACAACATGATATTAGAGACATGAATTGAAACTTATCCTAAAAAGAATTAATATTTGTTCGGTCTATTGTTCCATCCACTATCAGATCGCTATCGGACAATCATTAATGTCTAGTCACACATTCAAGATGTATGTACCTTGGAATGAGGGAGGTGTGTGGGAAGTTCAACATTAACTAGAGATAAAATCAATTTAAAGTGCATAAGTGGGTTCAAACTTCACCTTAGAAGTCAGTCTATGAGATTGAGTTAGACTTAAAGTTCACTTCTCAACATAAAAGTATAATTGATAAAATTATATAAATTAGACATATATTTAACAAAATCTTATAATTTCAAAACATTAATATTTGAAGTGATAATTGAAAGTTTTAGAGTAACCAAATCTAATTCACAAACATGACATGTGAATTTTATCCATGACACTATGATTTCGTTTCAATATATAATATTTTCACCTCCTAAGTGATGAAATGGGTAAAGTTAAAAACAAAGGTAGAATGTAATCATCGTTAATTTTAAATAAGTTGAATTCATGAGTTAGATAGGAAAACTGGTTAATTACTTGCAAAATATATTCCCATGACGAAAACTATTCATTAGATGAACTTTATATAGGCGTAAATATTTTACTACGTACTCTCTCACACACTATTTCACGTACACTAAATTTAAAATAATTAAAATTAACTTCCACTTATTTTAGTTTTAAGCAGTGAGAAATGTGTTTATAGTTTTGACTCTGAAATATTATGAAAATATCGTTTTCAATCTGTGTATAGATTCCAAATGGCACTTTTTATAATGTTAGATGGTCGAGTTCCTTTTGGTTGCTTTCCCTTTTTCTCTTAACATGGTTGGGAGCCAAAATCATCTCAAATAGATCTTGTAGCTCAGCTTTTTGTTAACACGTAATCTAATTCCTTCATCACTACATTGTTCCATCTCATTCATTATTCATCTCTCTCTCTCTCTCTCTCTCTTAGTCAATTTCCATGGCCCCCACATCAAACCCTAAGAGAAAAAAAATTCAAATATCTTCAATAATTGCCCTAGTGGAGGCCACTACCTGAATAAACTATCTTTAACCTACAACTTAACCAACTATAGATATGTGTGGAGTTTCAAGTATTTTGGATTGCAAAATCTACCAAGATACACATCTCAAGTGGCATTGGGTTAGAGATTTTGTTTCCACTCTCTCCTTCAATTAATGATCACCCAAACCCAACCATAACTTAAGGAATCCAATGATAATCACACCTCAAAACTCTTTTAAACTCTTCTGTATTTTTTATTTTTTTTACCGAAGCAATAATGTTTGGGTCCTGGAGTGTAATAAAAGATAGAGAAAAGAAAAAGAAATTCTTGTCAGCTTGTGGATGATAATGAGTATATAGAATATTAAATTTCTTACTTTGTTAGGGAATATCATAATTATTTTTGTAAAAATGTTGTCCAATCTTCAATCACTAATAATGGTACATGATAACTACAACGGTTAATATGGTCGAAGAAGGCCATGTTGTCACTTTCTGTAAAGACCCATTTCAGACATTCACTTATTTTTCTCTTGGGATCTGCACAAACAAACGGTACTGTTGCAAGTAAAGTGAAGCATTATGTGTTTTAAAATTGATAAACTTTGTGGTAAACAAACTCACTCCTACCACCATGAAAGCTACAAATAATACTTTTTGTAACCACAAGTAAGTTTACCATGATAAAAGTGCTTATTCCAATATGTGCTCTTCCAAGATGGATTAGTGGGATTTGTCATTTAATAGAGCTTAAACTTTTTGGTACTAAAAAAAATTTAAGGATGAGTTTAATTTTTTTTAATAAAAAAATGATAAAGTTGAGTATTATATAATAAAAAAATTTATAAATTCATTAAGTTTTAGATTAGACTTATATCTTATTTGTATTGTATTTTTCTTAGTATAATCTATTATCTTTTGAATGATCCATCACTATTAATATTGTTATATATATTATTTGTTTTCTCGCATGTATCCATATCCTTCTCGTTTTATCTCCACTAATATTAAATATTTCGTGCCAATGATTATTGAAAGGAAGATGTTGTCGTGAAAATGTAATGTTAGGAGTGATGAGTTTGTAAATTTTCCATGCGATAGAATGATGAGCTTTGGCCACCTTGAACGATTTTGATTGAATGCAATCTATCTTTCAAACCACTACGTGAATTCAAAGATCATCTTCTGGCTGTAGCCATTAAGAGATTGTGAATATTCATAAGAGTTTCTGCATAAGGTTCAACACATGCTAAAATAGGACAAGTTTTGATTTATGCACAAGCACTATTTTTTGTTCAACAAAACAAGGAAAAAGAGTTGAGATTTGAACACACCAAGAAGCATCCAATCGAGATCAAGATACACTTGCCGTCTTTTAGCACAGACAAACTAATTGACAAAAAAAAAAAAAAAAAAAATATATATATATATATATATATATATATATATATATATATATAATAAGAAAATAATATCTTCAAACCCGAAGCATACTCACAAATAAGAGCGAAAAATTAAAGAACACAATTGACACCTCAAAACCTACATCTACACATACTCAACATAAGTATTATCACTCAAAATGCAATTTTTTGGATAGAAATTACAAACTTTCATACAATTTTGTATGAATAAAGCTGCAAACCCTTCTATCATACACTACTACTCAAATCTCCTATACGCCCAAGAGACTTTTGAGTTGTAATGACAACCCAAAAACAATTCTTTATTTTTATAATACTTTTTTTGTATTACTTGATGAAAAACTTTGGTGAATACTTACTCGAGAACTAATATTATAATAATTTTAATTCATAATATAAATTTAACTTATAAGAAATAATGTATTATATTTTTCTTAAGTCATTTTCACGATGAAAGAGTAATTATATAAAGTCTATCAATTTTTCTTTTTTTATTTTACAATACATTACTTTCAAAAGTTTCTTATAATGATATTTTATTCTTTTGACTTTTAATATTACATTCTTATAACAGAAGTTTTTTTATGTGGATTTATTTTTTTGATTTTTTATCTCAATAGTACTATTCCGATGTAAATGGAAGTAAATTAAATTTATCTCGGATCAAAGTTTTGGAGTTTTTTAAATTTGACGTAAATTTTGGATATTTTTTAGAATTAAAATTATTTTACTTTGACTTAAATTAAAACCTCTTGAAATATAAAAAAAAAAATCTCAATAAAATATATCTTTAACTAAAATTTCAACAAAGAAGTTTAATCTAACTTAAAATCAAGGTATACAAAAAGTAAATTCTTCATATAAGTCGGAGAGGGAAGGTTGTGCATTATATAACCTAAATAATCATAATATCAAATTTCAAAAATTAAAATAAAGATTTAGACCACTAACCTTCACAATTAAAAAAAAAAAGTAAGAAAAAAAGAAAGTTGCATGTAGAGATTATAAAATGAATACCTAACTTAAATTTTCAAAATTTACATTAGACTAAAACTAAAAGATAGTGTAATATAATTTTTAAAACTTACGTTGATCCTAAAGTACCCCATATAAAAAATTACTTTAAGTCATTTAAAGTCGGATATTATGTACCAAAATACTCTCTTTTCTCACTATTGATTTCACTTCATGCCAAACATATTTTAACCTAAAAACTTACAGAATATAACTTCTAAACCTATAACCAACAATTGCTTCATTAATTGTAACTCTTTCATGTCCTAAGATGATAACTTTGATGAGTAGTTCTTTCACTAAACAAACACATATTGGTACATTCTGTGCCAAAGCGATTCAATAAACCCACTCAGGATATATATGAATCGGTAAGAAGCAGTGGTGTTGTTGTTGTGGGTGAGAATTGAAGGTGGGGACAGAGTTTTTTATTTTGACAAGACAACCAGAGCTTGAATTCCTTCCCTTATTTGGGTGGTGGATTCATCATCCTTAGTTTTCTGAATCACAATGTTTGTCAGTTCTCACTTTTGTTACTTCTCAGTGGATCTCTTCTGTTCAACATTCTGTGTATGCAATCATGTCAGTGGGAAAATCTTCATCACAATACAGCTGCCAAGCACTAGCCGCCAAGCTGGGATATCCAGATTCACCAGTAATTATTATTATAATACATTAATCATGGTAAAATTGAAATCCATATTTGACCTAATTACCAACCCAAACACAACAATGCAAAAACCAGTTCTCTACTGTCCTACACAACTCGTTGTCTTAAGATATCTACTCTTTAACTTGTATCACAGTATAAACTTTGGGAGGAACCCTAATTAAACCCTAATTGGAATGCAAGTTTGGTTTTGCATTAATGTAAAAATTTGTCTTTTCACTGTTAAACCTTTGCTTGTAAGCGTGGTTAATTTTCTTGCGACTTGTCTAATTAATGATCTTCTTAATGTTGCTCATTTATGCTTTCATGAAGAACACTATTGTCTCTGTGATAATGATGAAGCAGAAGTTGCAGAGACATACGAGAACTTGTTAAAGAGATAACAAGACATTGAGGAACATTATTATATTTTCAAAAAAGTTGGTAGCAAAAAAGAAAGGTGATTGTCTGGATAAACTGTGTCTATGCAAATAAAAAAAAAAAACACTCTTTCTTAAATTGGATCTATCCAACCACCACCACTACCACTTTAGGGGTGTGCATGCATTGTTTTTTAGCACATTCTGGTTTTCTCCGTTGTCTTTTACTCCTGAAACTACCACATTGTATACATTTTTATTAGTTATACATTATTATAGATAAATAATTTACTTTAAATATGAATTATGATTTATTATTTTAAATAGCAACAAATTTATCAATGGTATTAAAACTATCATATTATTACATCATATATATAAAAAATGTATTATTTATGTATTGTTACAGTATTTGTATATTGTAATATAATAAGACATAATATGGTTCATAATATTTTTTCAGATAAACAATATGAAATATTTTATTTGCTATATATATATATATATATATATGTATATAATTGATTTTTTATCTGTAAATATTAGTGAAAGACCATCTGTAAACAATATGAAATGATTTTTAATAGACAATCTTCTGCGTTTTGTATAACATAATATCATGATGTTGAACCTTATAATTATAATATAAGTGAGGACTTTCTTTTATTCTTATTATTATTATTATCGTTACTGTTTAGCAAATCAAATATGAATAAAATAATAAATGAGGATATTTAATAATATTTAACACACAAAAAAGTTATTATACAAGTTACATAAGCTACAAATTATAAAGAAAACACACTAAATCAAAGAGTAGTGCTGATGAGTGGACTTTGGTCATGAATAAGATTCGATCTAATAATTATAAATTACAAAAATTCATAGTTAATTGTGATATTAAATAAGATTCGATCTAATAATTATTATTATAGTTTTATTTTATTTAAAAGACAAAATTATTTATAAAAGATGTGCAATTCTGTTTAATATTTTATTTAATGTTTATTAATAAAAGTTAAAAAACAATTAAATAATAGAATAATTATATTTTAATATTACTAAAAATTAAAATATAATTAAACATAAGAGTTTAAATTAACATAAAAACTAACAAAAAAATTAATATTAAACATTTAAAGATTTAAAAAAAATATAAAATTATTAAAATATCAATTTGAAATTTTATTAAATTTCCTTTTTTTATTTGTCGATAATTTTTTACAACATTCCTCTTAATTTAACAAAAAAATCTGTTATGTTAAAAAAACTGACAATATTTCAATATCTAAAATTATTAATTATAAATATAAAAACTAGTCATTTTAAAATACTTATTCTATATAATAAAATTATTGTTTAAAATTTTTTTAAAATATTTTTATTTTTATAAAATCTCTTATATATATTTATATTATTTTAATTAATAAATTAATTATTCTATTTTTTAATATAAACATAATCGAATCGATGTGTATTAATTATTTCTCGACCAATATCACATACACTAGTTAGCATTCTTCGTTAACCCGCGCTTTACATTCTTTTATAGGTTCACCTACATTACCGACCTATTTATAACCTATGGGATAATAAACCTTTCAGATTAGTCCATGCAAGTAAAACTCAATTGATAGTGCTTTTAAACAAATCTTGTGTTATTATTTCCTCTTTTTTTTTTTCTTATCCCAGAGTCATCATATCGAAAACCACTAAGCTTGAGAATTTAGAAAACAATGCACAGATTTTAGGAATATGTAGGTCATTATTGATAGCAAATCTTGATAAAAAAATTCGATAAAAATAATATATTCAAATTTTATATATTTAATTATTATTATTATTAATATAATAAAATATATATAATTTGTAATTGAAATTTTTATATGTTTTTCCTTAAAAAATTATAATTTTAAAATTGTATTTGATATTCATTTTAAATAAATTTTTCTAATTTCATTTTTTTTAGATATTTTCCTATTTGAGAAATGTTTTCTTATAATAAGTTTCAAAAAATTAATATAAAACATTCCGCCTATAACTTAAAAGAAATAATATGAAACTTCTCACTTATAATTTTTTGAATCTTAAAAAATGGTTCTCTAATTCAACAATTGAATTCCTAGTATCATGCTTAAAGATAGGTGAATAAGTAAATTTGTATTGTTTTCATCTTCCATGTATCTTCCGATCTATCACTTTAAAAAATGAATCTATTATTCTATTTTTCATCAATATACCTATTTAAAAAAATTAAGACTAAAAAATAATTTATCAAAATATAATAAAAAATTGAGAGACGTAAATACTAAAAACAAATATGATAATCAAGTCATATTTAAGGAATGATTATGAAAAAACATATAATACATAACTTTTCCTTTTATATTCTTAAAAAAATAAAAATATAAAGACTCATAAGATGAAAGAAAAAAACTAAATATCAACTAATATTTTTCTATCAAGAGAAATGAAAAATTTACTTTTTTATCTTAAAAGAGAATCAGATAAGAATTGAGAACGAGAGAATAAATTTATCTCTAACTTTCTTTTTTTTTTAACAAAAAATAAAAAAATACAAGAATAATGATTAAATACAATACATAAAAAACTTTAAATGAGATAAAATAAAAAATATCTTAATAAATTTTATTATTCTTTATTATGTTTAATTATTTATTTTATTATTTATTAATATCAAATATTATATTTAAAAAAATCTAAAAAAACTTAAAAATATTTAAAAAAATTTGAGATACCATGACCTACGAACCAGGTCCGCCGCTCAATAAGATAAAATGTACGTGTCTTACAGTTTTTACCATAAAATTAAGGTTCTATACGTGTCTTACAGTTGAGCATCTTCATTAAAAAAACATAAACTGTCCCCTGTACTTCTACCTCCTAAAATAATAAAATTGCCATGTCAGAAGATGCATTGAACAAGATCATTAAATAGTAATGGCCTACCATTTCGAGCCACCTGTATTTACTTGTTTTTGTAGTATCTAAAATGAGAGAAAATTATGACCCAAGATGCTCCATAACCAATACAAAAAAATCGGTTTTCTCTTTTGATTGTGACAAGTTTTCGAAATAAGAATTAAATTGAGATAAAGAAAAAAAAAAAGACCAATTTAAGATTTTTTTACATAAATATGAACTAATGAAATGATTTAATTTTAATTATTATAAAAGAATAATAATATTAGGAAAATTTAAAAAAAGAATATTTAAAAATATATAATATGATAAATTAATGATAATAATAAAAATATAAAAAAATATTTATAATATCATGATATTAAATTATTATATTATTTATAAAGATTTTAACTTTATTTATTTGAAGTAAAGTTTTACGATTTTACAAGTTCCACGTGTTTATGTAACTTCCAAATTTGACAACCTTATTTGTAATTGAATATCTAGTGTAAATTTTTTTATAAGAGCATCTTTCGGTACTTATGAGTGTATCCACATTCAAGTTACTAATGTAAACACAGGCGCTATCGCGCTTGTGTGTGTATTTTTTAAATATGAATGATATTATATTAGTAGATGATAATAGTATAATGTTATTAAGTTAATATATAAAATAAATGTATATTTATTAAAAATAAAATGAAATAAATAGAGAGAATAATTGTTGATGAATATAAAAAAGATAAACAGTTTTATAAAAAATAGATAAAAATAATTATTAATTTTAAAAAATTAATAAATAATAATATTGTAAAGGGTATGTTTGGTATTATGAAATGTAGACACAAAAGAGGGAATCCTCTTTATATATTGTTATAGATTTAAAATAAAATGCAAGTTAGGCAAAATTGGTAAAAAATGGATTGTGATTTGTTTTAATTGTAACAAAACCCTTTAATATTAAAAAAATTAAATACAATCTAAGATTTAGACATAAAAAATATAAACATATTATACTTTTTAGTTATATAGATGGTTTACTCTTATAAAAGATATCATTATATCAGTTATAAAAATATATTGTGCATTATTTAATCTCTTCCAGAATTTGTTAGTTAATTTAAATAAATGTTAAATATGTTTGTAAACCTAAACTTGGATGTGAAGTTAATTAGAATTCGATTATGTTTTTAAACTCTAATACAATTTAATTCTTAAATTTTAAAAATGAATTAATTTAATTTTTTTAAACTACTTAGGTTATTTTACTTTCTTTTACGTGTCAAATGACTTTTCAAGATGAAATTTGAGTTATTTACATTATTTGACATGTTTCAATTCAAATGTCAACTTGGAATGTTGTCTGATACATAAAGAATTAATGTTATTGGGTTAAGATAGGGGTGACAATGTGGGTTTGACCGGACAGGACGATCCGCAGGCCGACTAGAAAAATGCGAGACGAGCTGAGATATTGAGTCCGTTGGCCTGTAAAAGTCTGACCCGCATAACCTGTAGCCCGTGCGCGGGCTAGCCCGTGCGCGGGCTAGCCCGCAACCTGCATAAAAGAAAATTACACTCGTGTATATTGGTTACTTTCCTTTCAGACTTCTACATGAACATTCTAAATTCTTGTATGAGTGGAAAAAATAATATTATGTATTTTTGAATGTGCTAAAATTTAAAGAATACATTATGTATGTTAAAGTAAGAATATGAATATGATGAAAACGTTGAATTGTCAATTTATCATCCAATTTCCCAAAGTTTTTGCTTAATTTTTTGAACTTGTTAAAGTTTCCCAATTTGTTGAACATTGAAAACTTTATCCTAAGATTTAAAAAAAAAGTGAGTCGACCTGCAAACCCAAACTTATACGAGACGGGTCAAAAATTTCAACCTGCATTCTCAATGTTGGGCGAGCAAGCCCAACCTGCATTTTCTTGGCCAAGTGCGGGACAAGCCTAAACAGGTCAAGTCGACTCACATTGCTACCCCTAGGTTAAAATGATTATATACATTCATTTTTCAAGCTTGAAAAAAAATATATATCAAAGTTTAGGACATGAATAAACTCCAATTTCCCACGTAAAAGTGTCGAGACTATAAACATATTTAATTATTTTAATAACCATTGTATCTAATTGTGAGTTAGAAAATTTTGAATATACTATATCATGTGTAATTATATCTACATGTGTAATTTTCAATTATATTTATATAAAACAAAATTGACCAATTGTTGATAAATCTTAATATATATATATATATATATATATATATATATATATATATATATATATATATATATATATATATATATATAACACTCACCGTCAATAAACTACTTTTAAAGATATAAAAACATCATTAGAAAATGTTAACATTGGGAATTCTATATCATTATATAAAAGAGACTCATTCTTTTTTGCATATTTTTCTTTTTCAATTGTATTTTTTAATAGGTAATATTTTTTTAAACTAAAATTATTATTTTTCTAATTTTATCCTTTAAGTATTTTTTTAAAATTATCCATTTTTTTATCATTTTTCAAAATAATTATTTTTTTTAAATTAACATAATTTTCTATAATAAAAAATTACTTATAGAATAAATAAAAAGTTTTACAATAAAAGTATAAAAATTATTAATAATTATAATTTATTTTTTTGTCATGTAAAAAAATAATATACATGCACGTGTGTTTCACTAGATCTTAATAACGATAATCTTATTATTATTATTTTTATAAATAATATATATTTTTCATGAAAGTTTTGTGATAGGGGTGATAAAAAGAAACTTATTTTAATTTATTTTGAGTAGGCTTAGTGTTGACCAACAAAAGGTGACATGGTTTATCATAGAAAAGTAGGTCAAAAATCTTGACACACCTTGTTAAATGACTAGTTAGTGGGTTAGTGAGTTGATCCTTCAACTTTTTATATTTTATGTTTTATATTTTTAAAGTTTTTTATTTATATACATATTTTAAAAGCAAATTTAAATATATAATTTTTTTTTAATTTTTTTATCAATTTATTAATGTCTTTGGTATGATAAATTAAAATAATAATTATTTCTACACACTAAATTAAATTATTATAATTAATAATTAGTTTATTTTTTAAGTGTTGATAATTTGAGTTACAATAATATTGTATATTTTGTCATTCAAATATTTATATAACACAAAAAAAAAACTTTTAACCTATTTTTTTAAAAAAATAATTTTGAAAAATGACTGGTGGATTAGTCCCTCCTATATTGTCTTTGACTTGTCATTTTGGTGGACTAGTAATTTATAAGTTAGCATGTTAGCCTCCAAGTTAAGATCCACTGTCTCATTCCTATTTGAAGGAGAGCAAAATGAGACTTTATTTTATTGTGAAAAAAAATATTGTGGCATGTTTAATTATTTACTTCTAAGATTTGTTTTTCTTATTTTATTTTCTTAACTAAATAAATAAATTTCCCACAACGAATCATCAATTATTTTTCATTCGTTATTCATTTTTAACTTTAAATTTATAATATTGTTTAATTTAAAATACATCACATATACAATTGAAGTCTTTGTAGATTATATAAAAAATTTTAATTTTTTCAATCCAACACTGATTATTCTTTTATGCTAACAATTGCATTATCTCACAAATTATATACAAGTCAACAAAATTGATGCTTCGTTAATATGACAAAATGAAAGAGTCGTTTGTGTCGTTGATTTATGTTTGTTTTGTTGTTTTTTCATTAATGATATGCACGAAAAAAGTAAGAGGTTGAAGAAAAGAGTAAGGAGGAAAAGTAGAAGAGCATGAACATGAATTTATTTCTTAAGCCATGGTTATTGTCTACCAAGCAAATTCAATAGAGAAAAGTAGTGAAAAAAGATAAAGTTGAATTGTGGATGACAGAGTTGAATTAAGGACACTTTGATTTTCCTTGACTCGATTCCCAATTGTTATAACAAGGACATTCTTGTTTGTTGGCATAAGTTCCTCACACAGACATTTTTGACAACACATGTTACAATAGCGGAGACATTCCGTCGAAAATTCGAGTTTTTGAGCAACGATAGTCGCATGCACTCGCACATTCTGAAATAATTCACCAAAACAATTTTCAGTTCTCTACATCACATGCATATTAATTTTTAAATTTTTCACACCATAAAGAATAAGTACCTTCGAGCTTAAGAGATCCTTCGCCACCACCCTCCACAAATATTTTAGATGAATAAGTAAAAGTATGAATAAGATAGATATAAGGAAAAATATGGCAGTGAGAGAAAGATGAATCACATAGGCAAGTTGAGTGAGGAAAGTCATGACAAAGATGAGAAGAAGTGTATAGACAAATTTAGTTATGATGAGTGACTCTCTCTTTGGACTGAAGCAAAAGTCTTTAAAATTAAGTAAAGTCTTTAAAATTAAGTAAAGTTTAAGTTTGAGTATAAGTGAGAAAGAAATACTTGGAAAGTACGGTTTATATAGATACCAAAATTCATTTTAAAATTAATTTGCGAGTTATGATCTTATCCTTTTCTAGGATTGACATTGTCTAAAATTTAATTTCCATTATTAATTTAAATAGAAATTATATGTTTCTTTTGGTATAAATATCAAATCAAACTTACCTTTTCTTGTTATTTTACAATTCAAACTACTTCATTTTAGGAATTGTCTATCACATGTTGAATTTTGTAGGTATTATCATTTAATTTTTATTTTTTTTACCTTAAAATAACTAAATAACTTCATAAACTTATAACACTATTTTCATAGAATTACAAGTATTTGAAAGTACATTATTTCGTATCATTTTATTAATTTTTTTTTATCAACAAAGAATTATATATATATAAATAATATAAAAGATTATAGATTTTTTACTGTGCTTTCCTATTACAAAAAGTATTTATCTATTGTAAACATCATACATTTAAACTTAACAAAATTCAGCTAACTCTCCCTTTAGACATTTATATAGAGTGACTACAAAGCTACATCAGATCCAAAGTTTGGGTTTGTAGTCAAAGATCATACTCTAACAAATCCATAATACATTGTTCAGTCCTTGATATCCATTTAGTGATACACCTTTGTTCTGCATTTGATCTTGGTATTTCCAAGTTGCCTCTAAATATGATAAGGGTTGCATGAGACAAATCTTCCCTGATTTCCTGCACAGACAAAATGAGC
>Ga0214542_1002738_pt1 | contig 36262 bp, 25 predicted proteins | sample CNSS1metaG_FD_160096 | JGI IMG/M metagenome (GOLD analysis project Ga0214542, IMG submission 160096) | Root nodule microbial communities from cowpea collected in UCLA plant growth center, Los Angeles, California, USA - CNSS1 | ecosystem: Host-associated > Plants > Roots > Nodule | place: USA...
ACATAACAGAAAGTGGCATGATAACTTTAATTTTGGTATAAAAGAATACCCTCACTTTCTAAACTCATAATCTTAATCTTGCAATTTCTCTTCGCTCTGAAAAATCATCAAAAGTCAGATTCAACCACAATCTCAGATGGAAGGGTCAATGTTTGTCTGTGTATACGATGATGGAGAAATCGCCAGTGACACTCAAACTGGTGTCTACTTTGCATCTGCAAAGACAATCATGATCCGCATCCATAGAGGTTTCGGCTTGTCCAAACTTATTTGCATAATAATGGACAAGGCAAATAGAGATTCAAGGGATGGAGTTCCACTTATTCACTTCAAATTTCCGACTAAAGTTTGTGGCCAACATGTGACATACACAACCACTCAGATCCAAGATGACGACGACTTAGACGGCGCTTTCGACATGATACAGGCCACCCCAACTGTTACATCTATTGAACTCTGCACCACCTACAACTCAGGTACGAGACCTTCTGAAAATATTTCTTTAACACATTTTGATGCACATCATCCACATCCAAACACCGAACCGCAACAAGAACTATTTGACCTTAACACTACCTACCTAGGGGATTGGGGAAATGATATAAAGTCATATACCGAACTACTAACCGGTCCGTCTACCTCAAATATTTTTCAAACTCCCGCACATCACAACACCCAAAGGTCCTCTCCTCCAGCTATCATAGAAGTTGAAAACCTAGGTCTACCTACAGCATCCTTAGACGCGTTTAGCGAAGATGAGGACAATATACTTTTTGATCAACATGATGACCATGACCAAACCCTAGATGTCCACCCCATACAACAACAACACCATGTCCCCTATAACCCACCACAACACTTCCAATTATATGAAGAATACAACCAGACCCCACACCAGGAATTCCCAAACGCTTATGAACACCACACAATGTTGCATGATAACTTTGAGCACGATGTTGGTACACTGACCCAAGGAATGAGGTTTCAAACAAAGGAACAACTTCTAGATGCTTTAAATAGGTACCACATAACAAACCATTGCACCTACAAAACCACACACTCAAACACAACAAGGTTGAGGGTGCAATGTGTGCAACACGTGTGTCCTTGGAAATGTCAGGCAATATTACGTACAAGGGACCAAGTGTGGGAAATTAGAAAGGTTGAAGGTGTGCACACATGTGCAACACAACTCATAACGCAAGACCACAGGTACCTGGGCTCAAGAATAATATCTCAACATGTAAGGCAAATGGTGGAGTCAGACTCATCCACACCAATTGCAACAATAATTTCTTTCATCCAAACCTCTATGGGATATAACACAACCTACAGAAAGGCATGGTTAGCAAAACAACAAGCAATTGAAGATGTGTACGGAAACTGGGAACAATCTTACAACCGATTGTCGTGCCTACTACAAGCCATGCAAACGTATTTGCCTGGGTTTGTATACAAGTTGAAAACCAGTCCAATTACAAACGGGGAGGAGGTCGTAGAAAACCAACAACACTTTCGAAGAGTGTTCTGGACATTCAAACCATGCATTGATGGCTTCCCATTTTGCAAACCAATAGTGCAAGTGGATGGAACCTTCCTTTACGGAAGGTATAGGGGCACCCTTCTAGTAGCTGTTGCACAAGATGGGAGAAATAACATTTTTCCCATTGCATTTGCTATAGTAGAGGGTGAAACCGCCGAAGCTTGGTTTTTTTTCCTTAAAAACCTAAGGACACACGTTACGCCTCAACAAAATTTGTGCTTAATGTCAGACCGCCACAATTCAATCAGTGCAGCATTCAACAGGCCCAGTAGTGGCTGGACTGAAGGGAACTGTGTGCATGTGTTTTGTATTCGACACATTGCACAAAATTTTACAAAAAGATTCAAGAATACAACTCTGAAAAAGGACCTCGTCAACATGGGTAAGTTATTATATGTAAATTTGTCTTTTTAATTTTTTTGGCTATTAATTTTGCACACCCATTATTAGAAAATAAATTCTTCTTATAATTATATTTGTAGCGTACGCATTGACGGAGCCACGATGTAACTACTACTACAACATCATTAGAGAAGACAACCCAGAAGCAGCAGCTTGGGTAGACCAAATTCCAAGGGAGCAGTGGTGTCTTGCATATGATCAAGGAAGAAGGTGGGGTCACGTAACAACGAATCTAGCTGAAGCAATAAATTCTGTCCTGAAGAAGACAAGGAATTTGCCCATTTCATCCATAGTATTGGCCACGTACACCAGGTGCAACACATACTTCACAAAAAGAGGTAGGCAAATAACTGCAATGGCCAGTGCTGGTCATGTGTACTCTGAATACGCGACCAACTTCCTACAAGATGCGGACTCCAAGTCAAACACGCACCATGTCGTTGAATTTGATAGAAATACCACAAGATTCAGAGTGGAAGAGATGGTCAATCCCAGAGAAGTACGTCCTGCAGGAAAATTTGTGGTTAGATTAGATGAAAGGTGGTGCGATTGTGGAAAGTTTCAAAAAATACATCTACCATGTTCACATGTTATTGCAGCTTGCAAGCATGCACATCACGACTTCAGCATGTACATAAGTCCCCATTATAGGCTGGATGTCATCATGAAAGTATATGACAATTTATTTGGCGAGTTAAGACATGAAGAATATTGGCCACCATACCAAGGGCCATAGGTTTGGCCTCATCCTACCACAAAAAGGAGCGAGAGGGGTCGTCCTAAATCAAGTAAAATTAGGACTGAGATGGACATTAAGGAAGGAAGACAATAAAAAGAGTGTTCCTTTTGTAGAACTGAAGGACACACAAGAAATCATTGTCCTAATAACCCTGCACTTAGATGATTCACATCAAACCACTTAGTTTATGTTGTACTTTTAATTGTGTTCAATAAACTTGTACTTGATTCAATTCAATGGTACATCTTTTCTTATTATCTTTTATTGTTACTTATTTTACATAAACCAAAAACAAATAACAAAATTATTTAAAATACAATAATGAAATGCTTTTAAATTATTTTAGTTATTTCCATCATTTTTAAAATATTTTTAACAAATTTTCAATGTTTATAATATACAATTTTTTAAAATTATCAAAAATTAAAAGATAACTGTAATTTTGATATTTATAAACATCTATTAAAAATAATTAATATTACACAAATTATAAAAAAAATTAAATTAAATTAAATTGACTTTTATATTTTCAAATTGCACATAAAATAACTTACTACACAATATAAAATCTATTTTTAAATCATCAAATTTGAAAAGAAAAAAATACTATGTATTTATTTTTTCTTTCAAATAATACCTAAAATAACTAAAAATACAATACTATATCTATTTCTAAAAAATATATATTTAACCTTTAATGTAAAATTTTTACAAAAGATAAAAGATAAAAAATAAATCTTATATCTATTTTATTACAAAAATTAAAAAAAATTAATTCTAATTTATTTTTTAATAAAAAACCAAGTTTAGAATTCGGATCCCTGGGATCGAATTCTGACTTGGAATAAAAAAGAAAAAAAAAAGCATTATAAGTTGGAATTCGGCTGCAGAGGACCGAATTCTCAACTGAAAATAAAAACCGTGCCATCCGGATAAATTTAAACTATAGTATGCTATTTAAGTCAAAAAAAGTGATCAACCGTGCCTTTTGGGAAAAAAATTCCTTATAAAAGGGTGAAACCCAAAAGATTGAAGTACCTAACATTTTATAGGAATGATGTCAATGAAGGATGTCATAAAACATATATATAAAAATCAATGATTCACTCCCTGTTAGATAACCAAAAGAGATAGAAAATGCCACAACATTTTGTAGTTCAATTTGACCATGTGATTATAAATATTTTTAATAAAAACGGTTAAACATTTTAGGGTTGAAATCATTAAATAAAAGTAAATGTTATGAATTAGTTTCATATGATTGTTGTCATTAATAATTTTAATTTTATCTTATTTGAAAACACATTTCGTAATTTTACAATTAAAATTTATATATAACACCAATTTACTATCTTGTTTATAAATATATTATGAGTAAAATCATATAAGAACTTTAAGAAATGTATTCTCATATATTCGATAATTGAAAATCAGCTCTAAACATGTTTAAGTTATTTGATTTTATTTTAATTTTTAATTTAAAATCCTAATAAAACCCTTAAAATTGGGAAAAAAATATCTAGAATAAAAATAATTTCAAAAAGATAATTAAAAATACGTACTACAAACGCTACTAATCCAATCAATAATCATATATAGAAAATTAGAAATTTGTTGTCACCGATATTTCAACTGGACCATGTATTCTTATTCGACACATATTCGTATACGATACTTTAGGATACTTTATCAATACTTATCAGTGAAGTATTTAATTTATAAAGTCATAATAGAATACAAGAAAATCTTTGAATAATGACTAAGAACTATTAGTCATTTATATAGTGACCAATTTAAGTATCAATTTAAAAACTAAAAATTACTGGCAACTAAAATAGTTTCAAAAAATTATAATTTATCTCTAAATTGATAATTAAAATAGTTTTTAATATGAATTGGTTTATAACTTGGTCATTAACATTAGCTACCAAGGTTTTGACTACCAAAATAATTAGTTTCAAAATTGGTTACTAACATTAGCTACCAAAGTTTTGACTACCAAAATAATTGGTTTCTAATTAAAAAATTGATCTCTAACATATTTTTTTGTTAATAAATTAGTCAGATTTTTTTTATAGTAATGTTTTTACGATGACAATAATTTATATATTTTTATATTGACAACTTTAGTATATATAGTTTTAATTTTAATTCATACAATAACAATAATATATTTATTATGTTTTTAAGAATTAGTCATATTTCTAATCGATCAATAATTTCCACAAAAGAATTTTACCTGTTGATTCTCGAACAACTTGATCCCTTTATTGACCAAAAAAAAAATATTATAGCAACACTGAAGATTAATTTTGTATGATTTATTATCAACCATTTTGAGACATGGAAAAGACCCCACACGCCGGCTCAACACTAAAGCCTTGCTTCCAAACTCGACCATTGTCCTCACAACGTGGTCCGCATCCATGCCGTCAATAGAATTTACAATGGTATATGGGAGGGTAATTGAAATGTCCTTCCTCACAGATATCTCCGGCAATTCAATCAGTCCAGATTCTGGCCCTTTCTCTCCACTGGCTGACCCTGCCCCGCTCGCCGACCCCGTTCCGAGCAGGACCGCCCTTATTTTCTTCACGTTTTTTCCCTTCCTGGGACGAGGCGGCAACTCAGCCTTCCTCTTCGTCCCGCTGTGCACATGCACCTCCACCACAGACTCTTTCAAGTTGGGAACATCAGTCTTCCCAGCTGCCTTGGCCTTAGCGGCCATCTCCTTCCTCAGCGTTTGGAAAAGCGCTAAGTTCTTCTTTCCAGACTGCGCCATATGCCCTACAATAATACATTACAATTTGGATCAAAACAACTTAGAATTATTAATACAGTTTAAGTAATAAACAGATACCTTCGATATCTATTATCGGATGCACCGAATTATAAACTCTAACTAGACCCTTAGTGGGCAACTTATCAACAAACTTCAACAACATCTCCACCACCTCCTTATCACCAGCCGACAACTCATCCATCCCCATGTCTTTATACTGAGAAGGATTGCTTGTCCAACTAAAGGGAAATTTGGTACTCCCATCTGCATTCAAAAAATGAGCTTTACCTCCTTCTTTGACGACAACCTTGAAGTACCCGTCCTTGAAATGCTTGAAAGACTGGGAAAAGGCATCCAGTCTGCTGATACTGGGGCGACTTATCAAAGATAACCAATAGCCGGCCGTTGGGGTCTGGTATCGTAAAAATACAAAAAAGCATAAGGAGTGGGCTCCAAATATAAGGACTGGCACAAGATGTGAAAGGCCTGCAAGTAGGCCCAACTATTCGGATGTAGCTGCGTAGGTGCCACATTCAGTGCCCGCAATACGCCCATAGTGAATCCGTCTAACGGCAATCGCACATGAAGTTGAGAGAAATGACACATATACATGTAGAAAAACTTCTCGGTAGCACCCTCCTGCCCATGGCATACCTGGTCGATGGCACTAACCCTCTCCAGAGAAACAATGTCCCCACTGACACCCTTGGAGATGACTGCTCCAAGGATGATTGGTTGCGGACATCGGCAGCCGCCCACCCATAGCCACCTTTTGCCGGCCAGTCACTTTCCGCCAACTCTTCCAGGGGATCTTCTCGAACCTCCCTCACAGTCTCCATTGGAATCCCACTTGTCATGACTCCATAACTTGTACCGTCTTCATCAAATTGTCTACCCCTACTTCTCTCCGATTCCGTACTCTCACTACTACTAGACGTAGATAACGATATACTATCGCTACTAGACATACCTTTTTTCGTGTTTACGGGGATATGTCGGCTAAATTTGGGAACTAGTCGGACAGTATGATGCGCACACAAAACCTCTGAATGCAAAACTCTCGCGAATGAACCAAGTAACCCCTCCCCCGTTTTGAAACCTATATTTATAGTCCAGGATCCCAAACGACGAAAACTTTTCCCGCCAAAATAATACCCCAGACCAATCGACACCATCATTGCGAAAGATACGACTTTTAAAAACGACGGCGCTAAAACATGTTGATTTGACCCCTGACACCCCTTCACCTACCTTCAAACGGTTACCACTTTTTAGCCTTAACATCGTTCATCACACTTAAAGGCTGGGGGACTGGTGTATCACACCTAGCCGGTTCCGTTAGCATACCAACACATATCATCCTTGACCGACAACTCATATCGGACAAGGCTGGGGGACTGGTGTACCACACCTAACCAAACCCAATCAGATAAGGAAATAATGCATCAAGGTAGCCAAGTATTTGGCCTAGGCTGAGTCAGTCTAACTTACATCGGACCTGGTCAACTTAACCATATAAATGGCAACTCTCACGCACATGCCGGAAACAACCCAAGTACACGACTTGAGCCACCATGGAATCAAACTCATAGCTGAATAAGGACTAAGGTAACAACAAAGTAGTCAACCTAGGACAGTGTGCGGCCAAGGACGACATCTGACAAGTCAAGAAGTAAACGGATCAGACCGCTCTCGAAGACATAGTAAAATGGAAGCCCCCCGCGTTAGATAGGCCTTAAGGGCCTGGGTTAGGGCCCATGCCCACTCACAGCCCAAGCTAGAGCCCAAGTCAAGGTCCAAGTTAAGGTCCGGCCCACAAGATAGCCAGACATCATTAATGCTCTATAAATACGCGTGGACCCCAATAATTAAAGGTACGCATTCATTAATCACTGATTTGACCTTCTGAGAGTTTTGACTTACTTGAGCTTCGGAGACTCTTCTGCAGGTAACCCCTCCTAGGTCCAAGCTAACATGTATCAACCGGAAAGAGGCCAACTGAGGAGATAGCGGACTACATGGTAAGGTGACGCTTGTGCCTAACTCATCTTGTTTGTTCTCTGCAGGAACAAACTTAAAAAGACAAATTTAATTTTTGAGCTATTAATTTGGATCAATTTTCTGGTTTTTTTTTTAATTTATACGAATACCCCTATTTTCATCTGGTCCTTAGCAAATAAGTATAAGAAATTTAATTATATAGATAATACATTTTATAATCAAGAATAATGATAATTTATAAAACTATTTTCCTCTACTCTTCGAGAAGCTCACTATCCTTCTACTCTATATTTTTCTTTTGCCTACGAAAGCAACTTCCCTTATTCTCTTAGATCCATCATCTCTTTCTCCATGCACCTTTACCACAATACCTTCTCCATACATCTTAATTATTGTCGTTTACTCTTTGTTGGTCTTTTCTGTCTCTAGCACATCAATGACCAAGGTTTCCACGAGTGACCCAATTCGTATTTTTGGTTTCTTGTTTTCTTTCTGGTCTTTCGGGTTTTTTTTATCTTATTTCTTAGTTTGAACCCTTTTTTTGTCAAATCTATATCAGGTAAAGCTTCATAACAATGAAGAAGGCACGAAAAGGAAGAATTTAGTTCCAAAAAATGACAAGTTTAAATAAGGTTAATAAAAATATTTTAAGAAAAACTTTTCAAAAAAATTAATCGGAAGGGGAATAAATACTTCCATACCAATGACAACACGGGTTTCGGAAACCAAAGTACTAATGGTTATAGATACCGTTAGGTACGCATCGATCAACCTTGGCCCAACCACTCCATGAGTCGATCACTCTTGGCCGATTATCTAGAGTCACCTTTTAGCCAATCATATTAACCACGGATCAAGCAATAAATGTTGATTAAGATATGATTAGGTTGTGATTAGACAAGTAGAAAGGTAAAAGTCGGCTTGTTCAAACTATTGGCCTCAAATTCTTTTGACCATTCAATCTTGACCTCGTTTGGCCTTGATCTTTGACCTCAAATCGACCTCTTGCCTTGGAATTCTGTCAACTTTTCAGTCTTGACATCTCAACCTCGTTCGGCCTCGGTCTGTTAGCCTCAAACTCTTGGCCTCAATTAATCGGTCGTGTTCGGCCTTAACATGTCGACCTAATTCAATCTCAACCTCTGCGCCTAGTTCGACCTCTACCTTTTTGTCTCGTTTGACATGTCAGCCTCAAATTTGGTCAACTATTTAGTTTTGACAGCTCGACCTCATTCGACCTTGTTCAGCCTCAACCTCTCAGCCTCAAATTCTGTCAACTTTCAATCTTGATAGCTCGGCCTCGTTCTGCCTTGACCTCTCGGCCTCAATTTGTTTGTCTCGTTCGGCCTGTCCGGCTCAATCTCTCGACCTTAACCTGTCCGCTGCGTTCAACCTGACCTAGTCAACCTCAAACTCTCGACCTCAATTTGTCGGCCTTGTTTGGGCTCAACATGTCAACTTTATTCAATCTCAACCTCTTACTATGGTTTCCTCTCAACCTGTTGGCCTTGTTTGGCTTGTCGACCCCAACCTACAAGCCTTAAATTTTGTAAAGTATTTTGTCTTGACAGCTCGAACTCGTTCGGCCTCAACCTCTCAGCCTTGAATTATGTTGACTTTATAGTCTTAATAGCTCTGCCTCATTCAGCCTTAAACTCTCAACTTCGTTCAGCCTCAACTTGTTGATCGCATTGGCATCAACATGTCAGCCTCTCAACCTCTCAGCCTTGTTCACCCTCGACCTTTGGGCCTCTCTTGGCCTCAGCCTATCAGCCTCATTCTCCTTGTCGACCTTAACATGTCAGCCTCAAATTATGTCGACTTTTCAGTCTTGACAGCTTGGCTTCATCCGACCTCGATCTCTCAACCTTTGATCGAGTTCTCACCATAGAATTTTGTCGACCTTTCAATCTTGACATCTCTACCTCGTTCAGCCACGTTTGGCCACAACCTGTTGGCCTCGTTCTGCCTTGGTCTCTAAACCTCGTTCGGTGTTAACTTGTTGACCACATGCAAACTTAACTTCTCATCCTCAATTTTTCGACCGTGTTCGGCCTCAACATATCAACCTTATTTAGCCTCAACCTTTGGGCCTTGTTCAGCCTCAACCTATTGGCACCGATCGACCTATCGACCTCAACCTATCGGCCTCAAATTTTGTCAACGTTTTCGTCTTGACAGCTCGACCTCGTCCAGCCTCAACCTATCGGTCTTAAATTTTGTCGACTTTTCAATCTTGACAGCTTGACTTCGTTCAGCTTTGACCTCTCGCCCTCAACATATCAGCCTTGTGTGCCCTGTCGGCCTCAATCTCTCAGCCTCGTTTTGTTGACATGAGAAGCCAAGGTGGTTTGCTTCTTGAAGATTTAATGAAGATTGAATGAAGCTCTTTTGAACTATCTTGAAGCCATTACCATTGGAATGAAGCCTACATTGATGAAGGAAATGAGATTTGATGATAACCATGTTGATCAACGCTGGAACGTGTGGTCTCCATGTAGTTACATCATTGAGAAAGTGTATTTTAAGTTTGTAATTCATGGTATAGACCTTATAGCATTAATTAGATGTTTTTGGTCTTAGGTGTATATTTTAATTTGTTGAATGGTTTTTCAATAGGTTAAAATGTCTCTTTTAATCTGTTGAATGGTTTTTTAACAGGTTAAAAGGTTGGCTGTAGTAGTCTTAAATTGCAACAAATTCAATCAGTCTATTTAGTTTTTAATCGACTGATTTCACTTAAGTCATGTGAAATCAATCGATTGATTTGAAAATCAACCAGTTGAATTTCGTATCAGTTTGACTATAAAAGCTATGATTTTCGAAAGAGAGGTTTGTTGATCATTTTAGAGCATGATTTTGTTTTGGAAACTTGTGGAAACTCTCTCCTTCGTGATCACACAGTTTGCAGCAGTGGAATATTGATCTTTGATCAATTCTTGGAACTTTTGGCTTGGTTTGAAGCTTGGAGAAAGTGGTTTGTGGTAGGTTAGGTTGTGCTACCACTAAGGTTTTATCTTTCTCAAGCTTTGTGTGTGTGCGTAGTGGTTTTCCAGGTATGCAAGAGGGTTCTTGCTGTGCTGGTGTGATTCTTGTGTGATTCAAGAGTCTTTTGTGGTGTTTTTGCATATTTTGGAAGTGTAAGGGTGGATACTTTGTAAAACTTTTGATATAGTGCAAAGTCAAGCTAATGTTGCTTTGACAAACTGAATATAGCTCAGGTTTGAGTGAACGAGTATAAAAAATCTCATGGTGTCCTCTCTTCTCAAACCTTTCTCTCTTGCATTTTTATTTTAAAGTTTAAAGAACTTGTGCTTTAATAATCTTTTTCATGTTCTTGCACGTTTTCATAGCATTTGCAGCATTGAGCATGTTTACATAATCATTTGGAACCTATCTTGATCATTCTTGTGCATTGTTCCTGGTTGAAAATTCAAATTCGCATTTCTACATTTTTCCCAGTATTTGAGTCGACTGTTTTCCTATTTCAATCGGTTGATTATACCAGAATAGAAATTTGTTTAGTAAAATCAATCGATTAACTCTGTTTTTGATCGATTGAAAGTGTACAATTCAGTACTGTTTGCATCCTAACTTGGTGATCTATTTGATTCAATTAAAGGTGGTTTTTTGCATGCAAAGATAGCCTAAATTTTTAACTAGCCAATTCAACCCCCCCTCCACCTTCTTGGCTTTTCAACCATTTCAAAACTAACACGTTTAGCCTTAATCGGTCGACCGCGTTCGGGCTCAACATATCGACCTTATTTAGCCTCAACCTCTAGGCCTCGTTTGGCCTCAACCTGTTGGCCTCAACCTCTCTGCCTCAAATTCTCTCAACTTTTCAATCTTGATAGCTCGGGCTTGTTCAGCCTCGACCTTTTGACCTCGTTCAGCCTCAACTAGTCAGTCGTGTTCGGCATCAACATGTTGGTCTCGTTCCGCCTCAACTTCTTAGTCGCATTCGACCTCAACCTGTCAACCTTGTTCAACCTTGACCTTTGGGCCTTGTTCAACCTCAACCTGTCAACCTCGTTTGGCTTGTTGGCTTTAACTTGCCAACCTCAAATTATGTCGAATTTTAACTCTTGACAGCTTATCCTTTTTGGCTTCGATCTCCTAGGCTTTGATCATCCTCTACCCTTGAATTCTGTCGACCTTTAAATCTTGACATCTCGACCTCATTTGGCCTTCTTCAGTCTCAACATGTTAGCTTTATTCAGCCTCGGTGTGTCAACCTCATTCAGCCTCATTCAGCCTCGACCTCAAAATGACTAAGAGTGTAATTTATTGTAAATCCTTCACATATATGAACTTAACCTCTACAATAAGGAGTGGTCACTTTTATATCCTCTTATTAGGAGTTTTTATTATATTTCATACAAACAAAATTGGTTGTACAACAAGAGTGAAAAGTGACTTTGTGCTCTTAGCAAAGAGTGTCACAATGCACTCATGCTTAATCTCAAGGGGAAATTAGTAAATTGTCATAAGTTACTTTTTGAACTCATTATGAACTAAAAGAAGTAGTATTAATACTTGTAATCAAGTTTAACTATAGTGGAACCCTTTTGATTTGGCAAAGGAGAACTCGACATAGCTTTGATTAGGTTGAACTAGTTTAAACAACATATACATTGTCAAACCACACTTTTCAAATATAAAATTTTATTTCAAACTTTTTAAATAATAGGTTCATGTATTTGATACCACATACCCATTACTAACACAACATGCTCAACTCAATACTGTTTCATTTAATTACACACATATACATTGGTTAATTGAATATAAACATGCATTAGATTCACTTTTAGGTCACTTAACGGAGTAACTATTGTTTTAGCAACTTGAACCAATTAAAATAGAGGAGATTTTCCTACACCTCCCTTGCTCAAGCAACACCATTGTCACTTGAGCAATATTATGTATCACTTAATTACCATATTAATAGTTGAGTAATATAGTTCTAGGGAAGAGAAAATTGTTTCACATATTCCTACATGATTTACAAGCAAGATGTTTGAGCACAACACATATTACTTAAGTGACAAGGATAATGGTTTAGCAATATGCTACTTTATTTGCATCAAAACATTTTCAGAACCTCACTCGTCTCACAAATGCTCCACCGGTCAAACAATTTATCCATTATGTGCAATAAGAGTTACGAAGGAGAGGGATTGATGTTGACCTTCTGTTGTTTAAACCCAAACTAAGCTTAAACAAGGAGTGGTATTGTTTGAATTTTCACTTGAACATTACTTCACACCTAAGTTGATTGTCTTCACTTGAGCATCTATTGAAGGATAATTCGATGTTCAAGCGAAATTTTAAGAATCATCAAATTCTAAATAATATAATCTTTTTGAGCCAAAATTTGTTGTCTTCTATATTGAAACGATTTTACAATAATTGTCTTACCAATTTACTCTTTTAAGGACTTGTTTTTTCAAATTTAAATTTTTCTTAAACTAAATTAATTACTTACAATAAGAAAAAAGAAAGATACACATACATGTAATATATATGTTTTCAATAATAATAATAATAATAATAATAATAATAATAAGGTTTAATTACTCGGATCATACCCATTTTGCTTCAAAAATTTCAAAATGGTACCCACTTTGAATTTTGTCTCAATTTAGTACCCAATTTTGATTATTGCATCAATGTAGTACCCTCCGTTAAGTCTTCACAAACGCCGTTAACTACCTTGCCACGTGTCAGTCTCTGGATTTTTTAACTTTTTTAATTTTTTTTAATTTTTTTAATTTTTTTTTTAATTTTTAATTTTTTTAAAAAAAAATTTTTTGCCACGTGTCAAATCCTTGATGTGACACGTGGCAAGGTATCGCCACGTATCAAGGTACCTCGTAAGTGTCATTGTCTTCATTTCAACTTAGTCCCACATATCTCTATTTGTTTCAATTTAGTACCCATATATGTTTATTTGTTTCAATTTAGTACCCAATTTATTTGTTTGAATTTTATTCAAATATTTGTTTTTTAAATGGAGAAATATTGCATCTCTTTTAAGACAAAATTTATTATTTATATAAATGTTATATTGATATTTGTTACTAAAAATGAGTTATAAAATTAAGTATTTAAATTTATATTAAAGTTAATGGTAAAAGTCATGAATAACATATTTGTAAGTCATTTTTAATAACAAATATAAATATAACATTTATATAAATAATAAATTTGGTCTTAAGGGAGACACAATTAAAACAAATAAATTGGGTACTAAATTGAAACCAATAAACATATATGGGTACTAAATTGAAACAAATAGACACATGTGGGGACTAAGTTGAAACAAAGACAATGACACTTGTCAGGTACCTTGACACGTGGCGATACCTTGCCACGTGTCACATCAAGAATTTGACACGCGGCAAAAAAAATTTAAAAAAAAATTAAAAAAAAAATTAAAAAAAATTAAAAAAAATTAAAAAAATTAAAAAAATTAAAAAAATCCAGAGGCTGACACGTGGCAAGGTAGTTAACGGCGTTTGTGAAGACTTAACGGAGGGTACTACATTGATGCAATAATCAAAATTGGGTATTAAATTGAGACAAAGTTCAAAGTGGGTACCATTTTGAAATTTTCAAACCAAAATAGGTATGATCCGAGTAATTAAGCCTAATAATAATAATAATAATTATTATTATTATTATATATGTGTTCAATAATAATAATAATAATAGGAGATAACTGAATTTTTGGATTGAGTTTTACTATAAATAAATAAGTACAGATAGTGATAAGACATTCAAATTTATAGTTTTTCAATGATTTATAAAGTGAAACGTGAGGAGTTTTCTTAAGATGAATTAGGAGTATATATTTTAAGCCTTTTTTTATATTTTTTAAGAGGAACGTGTATGAAGAGGCATAAAGTTTAAAGTGACGGATAAAGTTAGCTTAAAAGTTTGAATATTCAAGTGAGGGTCTTGCTTGTTGACTTTGTCTGTAACTTTCTTACTTGTATATGTGTTGTATTAAACTATTATTGTAAACAAAGCTAGATCTTTTCTTTTAAGTTTTGTTTACAAGTATTATTTCATTATCAAAATGTGCTTTTGGTGGTGAAGGTGTTAAAAGTTTTTATGTTTACATAATTCGTCTATAATTGAAAATTTTCTTATTAAATGGTAGTTGTAAGGTGATGTGATCCCAACAAGACTTATAGCTTGGGCCAACGCTTAGGCCCAGATCATGCTCAAGGCCCAATCCATGGCCCACATGCACCTTCAAGCCCAAGCCCATCATGAGGCCCAATAACAAGGGGCATGCTCAAAAAGATCCAATTGGGCTTCATTCAAGATGGCCCAAACCCACATGAGCTTCTCACACTCTTCACATGGGCCAAAGAAGATGTGAAGATTTGAAGAGGTGTATCAAAGAGCAATAGAATAGCAATAGGATTGGCCCATTGTTTAGGTCCTGTTTTCTAGAATAATAAGCCAAACAATGTGTAGTTGAATTGATAAAATTGGGCTTGAATAAACCCAATAGGAGGTTTGACCGTGAGCTACCAAAGGTCCAAAGTGGACTAAGTGGAAGTCAACATTCCTTCCTACACCTCATGGATCCAATGCATCCAAGGCTGGGAATGCTTCCTCCTTTTCCAAGTCATTTTCCAATGGCCATGATCCTTGCTCCTTCTCCAAGCCATCTTCCACGACCAAGATTGAATGCCTTTCTCATCCAAGGGCTAAGAGTGCTAATGTGTATTTTCTTTCATATAAAACCTTACTCACATTGCAACATCACACAATAAGAAATTATCATCTTAATGAAGCTTGTGGATGTTCATGCACGGATTTAGTCCATTTGTTTTCATTTTCACCGATTGATTTGTTTTTTCTAGAGTCTTAGATGTTCTTATATGGTTCATACTTGAAGTTAGATCACTTTCAAGTTCATACCAATTGATTTCTCTCAAGAACATCTATGATTCCCGAAGCTAGTTCATTGCACCAGTTTTTTACTAATTTCACTGCATGCACACCTACTGTTTGTGATTTATTCTGAACAAATGGTTGGACAAATGTTTAATATGATTTTTGCCTCTTTTAGCCAAGAGATAGATGAAACATATAAAAAAAGAATTACTCAAAAATATTGAGCACAAAAAATATGAAAACATTCTTGTTAAATGGTAGTTGTAAGGGGTGCAAACATTCTTGTTCATTTGTTTGATTGTTTTCTTATTTTTATGCTTTGTTAATGTGTTTTTAAATCGAATATGTTGAAAAGTTGTGGAAATTAACATGCCTTTTGTTTTGGTGTTCATATGATGTTAATAACGTGATTTTGAAAAAGTTGTAGTACATGATAGGGAACTATGTTGTGTTTTGTTAGGTATTCTTATGAGTTATGTTAGGTTATAGTTTTGATTGAATTCATGTGATTAGCTCCATGTGAGCATTGTGTGAGCTCTAGTTAAGTTTGAGTTGTTTGTTGAGGCTAGACTCTTTTGAGCATTGTTTGTTGCTCTGTTCAGAGCATGCTCCTCGAATGAGTGCCTTGAAAGGATCCCTCTTAGTTGGTAGCTTAATGAAGTGGAGGGTTCTCAGAGTGTCGAAGCTAGAGGGTTGATGTCTTTAAGAAAAAACTTTATGAATTATGTTTGAGTGTGCTTGGTTGTGAAGGGTCTAGAGAGTGACGAAGCTAAAAACATCTATAGGCAAAGAACTCTATTGACTAATGTTTGATACTTGGTCCTTGAGTGTCAAGGTCAAAGGGTTGATGTCTCTAGATTGAGAACTCTATGAATTACGGCTTTGTTGCATTTTAAAAATTATTGGTTGGGTGTTTTCAATTGTCTAAATTTTCTAATGATTATTGAGACGTATTAAAGTGATATTGGAAAGACTGACTAAGAACGACAAGGTTTTTAAGTTTGTTCACTTGTGACTCACCTCTCTTCTTGGGAGTCTAACTTGGTGAACACTCATATGTTTTATTTTTAATGAAATAAAGGATTTTTTGAAAGAATTATTATTTTTCAGACATTTTTGGATTTTAAGTACTTTGTGACGCTATTTTCAAACTTAAGGCTTTACGTTGTTTTGTTAGCATACCCTTGCAATTATGGTTTTCACCTACGATGATCATATTTTATATGATAGCAAATTATCGTATAGGTGTTGAGGAAAATCCACAACAGTAAAGAACGAGAGTTGGCAAGACCATTTGATGTTTGAGGCCGACTTGGAGTTTTATTCCATTGTTACTTTTTTTTTCAATTTTGTCAAGTGAATAAAAGTACCATAATATTTGTAACATCCCGTAAGGATATTACGGGTTTAAATAATAAAATAAAATAAGAAAATAAAAACTCATTAATTATAAATCCATTTTCCAAAAACGCGAGAAATTTCAAAACTTTATTTACTTCAATAATAATTCCAAAATCCTTGAATATAATTACTATTACCATTAACAAATAGTCCAGTAATATTAATAATTACAACTGATTTGAAATCATAAAGACAATGTAAAAACTCTGAGAAAATTGCCCCGAGACTAGCCCTGCTCTGACTCTATGCCTCACCAGATCCACCTGCAACACCATCTACTCACGTATACGATCATCGCCAAACACAAGCAGATAGGGTGAGCTAACAGAATAAACATATAAATATAAACACATTTATATATATCACACAAACACACCAAAGGAATCTCTTCCCTTGATTCCACACCACATGGCCACAACCATGTCAATCATGTTCTACATCTTCTAGTGAGTACCCCAAGGTGTCTTGCTGCCATACCTATCGGCCACAACCGATAGAACACGTGCGGGAAACCATTGTTATGGATCATACACCGCCAGGTGGAGTTCCCAAATACGAACATAGTTTGTAACGTCTCAAGACTACCAAACTCGTCAGCTAACTATTAAGGAGGGCAATCTATTTGGACCCATTCGTATTGGCCACAACTAGCACACTCACATCGGCAACACTCGCCAACCCGAGCTCAACTCAAGGATTCCTTGTGTTCATCCGCCATCTCGAGCTCAACTCGAGGGATGTATATCAAGAGCTTATTCATGTATTTTACAGACTCCAAAATCAGTAATATTAAGTAATGTATATCTCTAGCTACTGACCTCCAAATCCAATCCCCCACCGTTCAAAATGAAGAACCACATGTTATGGACCACCTCTCAAAAGTTCACCTAAATCGGACGGTTAACGAACTGGGAAATGCAGTTTTACAAAAATTGCGCAAAGTAGAAAAAGTGGTGGCGCCTAGCGCCCAGAAGTGAGGATGTGGTGCCTGGCGAGACTAAAATACCACTCGGCAGTTCCTGTGCGCGAAAAGTACGAAAAATAGCGTTTTTCGTGAATAGAACACCACGTGCACCGCCTAGCAGCAGCTCTTCATCGCCAGGTGATTCTTAACAAAAAACCCAAAAACTGGGTTGCTTCAACATGAGTCGCTTGACGATAGTTCATGAGCTGCCAGGCGGTGCATACAATTCTGGAAAAATCCCAGATTGTTCTGCACTTGCGTAAACCCTAAAACCTCAAATCAACCCTTCCCACATTCATCTTGACATAATTATATGGTGCACACATCATATTTATTCAATTCAGATTATTTTTATGCATCATATCATCTTTTAATTTAAAAGCCCCGATTTTCCAAATGGTTCAAAGATAATAGTCATATAATGAATATCTCACCCAATTACTTCGAGTTACCTTACGATTTGCCACTTATGAAATATTTACATAATAAACAATTCCTAAGACCAATTTTTTCCTTAGCAGAACAACCCTGAATCACAAAAGAAACACTATTATCGTGCCAAACTGACACGCATCGCCTAGCGACAGTTCATCGTCCTCTAGGCGGTTCATAGCAGATGCACAAAAACTGGAAAAATGTATGAGTCGCCTGGCGGCAGTTCATCGCCCACCAGGCGATTTCTGAAAAAATTCCAGAAACACGAAATTTAAGCAAAGATAGAGGATAATCTTATATAATCATGTTATACAACATGCATTTAATCTTAAACACAAAATTAACGAGACTCAGCTCCCCTAACCTGGATTCCTCGCTTTAAAAAGGATGATTCTAGAGTTCTTCCTTGATCACCAATTTCCTCCCTTGGCTCCAACCCAATTCAGCTCCTTTGCTTACTCTCTAATCACTTTGTTTCCTCTAAATTCATGTTCCTTACAACACTATAATTTTTCAGTCTCAAAAACCCTTCCAATTGTCCTAGTTTGCCTTTTTATTATGGTCTTTAATTGTGGTTAATGACCAAAAATGAAAATGGCATTAAAATGAATGTAATTGCCATTCAAATTCCATTATGACCTATTTTCAGCCACTCTTGGCTTCCTATGCCCCTTCACCTTAATGCCACAAGGAATTTTGGCAAAAAAAGAAGCTTAATATGGTTCTACCAAGGTTTAAACCCATGACCATGCCAATGCCAACTCAATACACAACCATTTAACCAAATTCATGTTTTGTGATGAATAAGATAATTCTATGATTATATTATCACTCAACATGATCAAGCATATTATTAAAAATAATAATAAATCAAATAACACACAATTGGCATACACAGGACTCGAACTGAAGTCCTCTCACACAATCAAGTACTCTCACCCATTTAAGCTAGCACTCTTCCACGTCATAAGATTTATTTTTAAGTGTTACCGATGTTATTTTTAAGTAATCATTCGAAATAAGATTTATTAATGTAGTTATGTACCCTAGGAAACAAAAAAAAATGGTGTTACAACATGTGTTGAGTTGGATGCTCATGAAGCCCTGCATCTATCATGTAACCTTACTTGTTACGTGATTGACAAGTGTACCAAATCATACAAGTAATAAAGTGGACAAGTCTAGATATCTTATCTTATAGGGACTAATGTGGTTTAAATTAATTAGTTAGTTACTGATAAAGGGAGATAATAACAAAACATTTTAGGTTGAGATAAAATAAAATAAATTCATAATTAAATTGTAAGGACTAAAAGGAATTGGCATAATGGAAACAAAGAACTTGATTGAGAAAAATATCAAACAAAAGCTTCACTAGGAATGGGTGTCGTGATCCAATTCAAAGAAAAAAAAATAACAATATTTTTCTAATTCCTACTCTCGCATTCACACCTTATGTAACACGCCCTTATATCTTAGCGGTAAGTCCAAACTTTTATAAGAACCCTAATGTCTTAAACATTTCCTTAAAAGTTTGCATCAATGATCAAAATTTTGATGTTATGAATGACCAATGATATACTATATGTCTAGATGCACAATCAATTAGTTGTCTATTCTAGTCTAGGTTCTATATTTTGTCTAATGATTAGATACCCGTAAATATGTAATCAATAATTATCATGCAATTAAAGCAAGAATAGAACACAATAGTGATGGAAAATAATTATATTAATTAATGAAATTCATAGAGAATTAAGAATACATTACACCCAACCCCCGTGAATGAGGGAGTTAGCTACTCCTAAGCGTACTGAATACTAGACTGATGTTAAAATTGAATGCATCCATCCTTTAGAATACCTTTCTACCTTCAAATGTAGAGATATCAAGTTTCTTTCTCTCCTAGTGTGTGTTTAACCTGTGCCAGGCCCTCTATTTATAGACTTTCATAATTTGACTAACCCTAAAATTTGGGCTTGATTTGGAACGTGAATAGATTGTAAGAGATAATTCTTGGTATATATCTTTTAATCTTTGGAGATTTCATATCTTTGAATTATTCCGACTTGTAATTCGAGTAACCAACTGTGTGGATATCTGATATTGTTGATAATCTTTGACTATTCAAAATTCCACTCATTTTGTGGATAATCTTCCCAAATCTTTGAGATTTTCACTTATTTGCCAAATATAGTCCACACATTTATCTTTTCCACTTTTATTAAATAAAACCTAAAATATCAAATAAAATCCAAAATCAAAATCACAATAAGATATAAAAATATATAAAATAACAGGATAATGTCAATTATCAATGTTACAACATTCGTTGAGTTCGATGCTCATGAAGTCCTACATCTATCATGTAACCTTACATTGTAATGTAACGACCACCCTGGTTCCACTCGATCTAAATTTCTCACGATTGAGTTAATTCCTTTTATCCTTTAAGTCGCGTCAATTTTTCATAGCGATCTAGTAAACCAAGAACCTCCTCTCACTACCTAAACTTCGTTCTATATATGAATTTGTTAGTTTAGTGGGTTAGTATGACTTCACTCTCTGGATCCCTATTCAAGGAAGACCCTACATACCATATGACACTTCTCCTTAGAAATAACCATATTCATACAACTCATACAACAACAATATTGTTCCATTATAATCTCAACAAATTTTTAACACTAAATCTCAAACAACATTCAAGAAATCATCACCATCACCATTCGAACGTCATTCCTCCCTTATCCTTAATACAACATATCCACACATAATCTAAAATAGTCCTAGTCTAGTAGATTCACAACATAAAAGACCTAGTTCTATTCACCCTTACCCTTAATCCATGTTACATAATCAACCATTAATAGTGTGAATTCTCGTTGAGCCATCACACAATTCATCCACGGACTCTGAAATAAGTTACTCCTTCATCTCATAATCGTTCAGCGAATTGTGTTCTCGCTAAATGAGACACCCCTGGAGATATACTCGCCTAACGAAATCTAAGACTACTTAACAACTTAAGCCTTGGAAATAAAACTCACATTTTCACTCAGCAAACCTTGTCCTTTCCCAATGACAACAAACAACTATGAGCTACTAGATTCCTCAAATAAATTTGCCCAGTAGCCATTTTTCTTACCAAATGACTAGGCCCTTGGGAGCTGGTTTTATCAAGTTTGCCAATAAATGAGACAAGTATATCAATTTGCTCAAGTGGCTCTAATTGGTACTTTTATCCCTTTTACATATTTTACATAATTATTTCACAATTTCTAATTTACTCAATAAAGTTCATAAAAAAATTAAACTAAGTCAACCAAAATCACAATAAACCACCATGCAATTTCATCAAAGATCAACATACATACTAAAACAAGCATAGAATAAGCATGTAGAAAAACATTACTAGCTTCCCTTTCCTAGAGTAGAAACTCCATGATTCAAAAGGTGTTACTAAAGTAATGAGTCTCATAGGATGCTCTAACTACCTACACAAACATCAGATCACAAAACTTAGCATATCACCACAATCAAATTAAACAAATATTCACTTTGAACTATTTTGAGGTTCATGCATGGATCTTAGAGCCACATGCACCTCAAAACACTAAAATGACTCTAAATAAAGAGAAAAAATGAACGTACTCTATTTTTAATTAGGGTTAACAACGTTTTTGGTCCTTAAACTATTAAACGATTTTGGTTTTAGTCCATGTTTAAAAGTTTGCTCTAGTTAGGCCCCTATCCTTTTGAAATTCATGGAATCAGTCCTCAATGACTAACGATCTTAGTATTTCTGTTGACATGGCAATTGATGTTCCATGTCAGCATTTTGGTTGGGACAAGTGGCAACTTTGCACTTCAAGTGATAGGCAACTTCACCTAGATCTCCAAAGTTACTTCGCATTCTAATTATAAGTCTAGAGCATCTTCTCCATCTCCATCTCCATCGAGCTTCATCCACCATCGTTGTGCCACAATAACCGAAGCATTGTTGTAATCATCGCGTAGTGCAATACCCAGTTTGGAGACAGTAGAAATCACCACCAATCCTCACATCCACTCTCCAACCTCAGAACCCATTACACATCCCCATCATATAAGACCCATAAACTCTGTCTATACATTATTGAGACCCATTATTCTTTCGTTACCATTATTCATCTCCATTACCCAACTCAACCACAAATTCTTCCATCAACGCTAATCACTACAAAAACACACTACATTGTTTTCCTTTTCATAAAACCAACACGCGTCAACACCCAACACCACCCACCATCTTCATCCTCACGTAACATTAATCCTTTTTTCCAACACCTTCATCTTCCCTTTACTTCTCTTCACCCACAAAACTCAATAGTTCATCTTCAACCTTCATCCTCTTTTTCCCTCTCACGCACCCGTCCATCAATCAACACTATACAAAACCAAAAACCAAAAACAAAGATCCATTTCCCTTTCACCTTTCAAGTCACAACAACACTCACGAGTCAGCATAAACTACACATTCTTCATAATCAATAGAAACAACCCAAAACAGGGAAGAACAACCAATCAGAAAAAAAATGAAAAGGGGAAATGGAGCAACAGCTCCACGCAGCTCTCACATGAATGTCACCTCCAAGGGTGCCTCTGATTGCAAAAGTAGTTGTGCCAATAGTGGTGGATCCTGTGTGGCTCATGAAATGAAGAAGGCATGGAAGCTTGAGGAAGAACACATGTGAACGAGGAGAAATACAAGGGTTTCACATGGTGGTTGATGTAGTTGACGTCGACAAACACTTATACCCCGACTAGTGTCACCAACGACAACTTTGAACGGATGAAACAATTGGGGTGGTAGAGTGGTGGCTAGATTTGAGGTCTCGAGCGTGGAAGAAAAGCGTAGATGCAAGTTGTGGCAATGATGCGAACGAGCGGTACCAATGGCTCTAGGAGCGACTATAGGTGGCTCATCTCAAGAGAAGAAGGGGAAGTTGCACCCCACGCAAGAAGGACAAAGATGAAGATCTTTCATTTTTTTTAAACGTGTTATTCATCACACAAAATGCGTCTTAAAGCGAAGTAATGACGTGACAATCTGTTTGCCACGTAAAAAAACATTAACATCATTTGTATATCTTTTTATAGTTATTAAGATAATTTTATTAAGTTTTTGTCATAAAATACATTTTCACGTTGATTATACTAATATATATATATATATATATATATATATATATATATATATAATAAAATATAATATAAATTATAAGTCGTGGGACTTATTTAAATTTGATTTTAATACGAATTTTGAATTTGAATTTTGTAAATACTAAATAATCATAGATACTATATTCTCTGTGGATATTTTGCATTTATAATATTAATTGTAAGGCCCACTTATTTCTGCTCTTTATGTTTAAGGGCCTAACCTTAATCGTTGGGCCTAGGGCCAGCCCATAGAGTGCCCCAAGACCCTCTTTTAGAGTCTTGGTTTCCCATTCTGCAACCACTTTGCAAAACATCTCACTTCCTCTTTCTCTTCTCTCTAATATAGAGCTCTGCTAGGGTTTGATCAAGGTTGTTCTCTGAGGTAGGTAAGCTCCGTTTATTCCACATAAGTTAATCCCCAACTGGTACTTTCCCTTTCCTAGATCTGTTGTCGTGGTTGCGACTAGGGTTTATCTTAGTAACCTCATTTTTGGTTCTGATGTTAGTATTTCCAGCTTGCAAATATGTTCCTGGAGCTGTAGTAACCCTATGTTGAGTGTTTGTGCCTTCCACTAGCATTTGTCTATGTAAGGAAAGCTTGGGTTTCACTATTTTTACGTTATTTTGCCTGATTGGATTTGTTTATGTTATGGGTGCATGATATGGATTGTGTGATAATATACTATTTGTGCTCATGGTGTGGTTGGAATCTGGTTTGGCATGCATGAGAGTAGGTGGGTTCTATTGAACTCGCCCAGGCGAGTTGGGTGCTCGCCCAAAACAAAAAACTCTCGCTTAGCAACAACTCACCCCTCTCTCTGTTTCGAGGACTCACCTAAGCGAAGGCCTCTCGCCTGAGCAAGATGGGCTAGCTTGAGCAAGACCTCGACGTGCCCACTGGTTGCAATCTCGCCTAGGTGAGATCTGGTAGCTTGAGCGAGGGGTTCCTCTCACCTGATCGAGATTGACAGTGTTGATTGGATAAATATATGTTTCTAATGATTGGTTGGTTTGTTACTTTAAAAATTTACGTATGATGCCTTGTATGAAACTCATTGGCAATGGCTCTACAGAGCAGTAAAGGCCACCACAAGTGCAAGCATCTAGTGAATCCGACCGATTATATGTATCCAGATAATTGAGTCTTAGATTCCTACTTGTTTGCTATCACATGATTGTTTGTCTATCTTGTTGCATATTTATGATCTGTTTTAAGTATATGTGTGCCATAACGAGTTCTGACTCACATTGACATCTCTATTCAGGAGGAATCAGACACGTGGTTGTGCCATGTATCAAAGAAAATGACTTGCACATTATAGTACTTGTCATGTATGTTGTTTTCTTCGCATGCGATTGGTTGGTTACGTTAGGCTTAAATATATATTTGATCTTTATTTTTGTTGTTTTTGTTTAATTTGATCTTCATTTTTGTTTTGTGTTTAATTAGGTCCTTATTTTCATTAAATTTTAGTAAATTTGCTCCTTTTTACTAACGATATTTAAATAGTTAGTACATGCCACATGTCAGCTTTTGTTTTTTTTTTATTTTTTTAATTTTAATTTTAATTTATTTTAATTTTAAAAAAAATTGTTCATGTGTCAAGTCACAATTGTGTCACGTGTCAATGTTAGTTTGTGGTTGTATTATTTATTTTTGTTCAATCTAGTCCCGATATTTATTATTTTTGTTCAACTTAGTCTCTATATTCGTTATTTTTGTTTAATTTACTCCCAATTTTTGTTAAAATGGAACAATTTTATCCTTTTCAAGTTGATACCAAATTTAATTTTTTATAAATATTTTATATATATATTATATATATATATATATATATATATATATATATATATATATATATTTAAATTGACATTATTATGACTGATTTTTGAAATTAAATTATAAATTATTATATTTAATTATAAATTGAATATAATTCTTAGATTTAATTATTAAATAGAATATAATTATTTAAAATATTATTAAAATACAATTATTAAATGTTTTAAAAATATATATTAACATTTGTAAAATTGACATTTAAATCTAAAATATTTAATATTTTTATTGTATTTTAGATATTAAATTAAAATCTAAACGTTTTTATATTTAAATGTTAATTTTATAAATATTATTTAACTTTTCTAAAATATTTTTAATATTTGAAATATTTTTGAATATCAATTTTAAAAGTATTAGTATTTTAGAATATAAATATTAGAAAAAGCATTTAACATTTATATTCTTATAATATTTTAAATAATTTTATTTTATTTAACAATGAAATATAAGAATTTTATTCAATTTAGAATTAAATTTAATAATATATAATTGAATTTAAAAAATAATTAATAAAAATGTCAATTTTAGAAAAAATACTAGTACAATTTTTATAAAACTAAAATCAGCCCATTTGTAATTATTAGTAAGGGTGTGTTTGCCTAGCTATGACAATTAAATTATTTAAATTTTATGTAATCGGTCAATTTTTCTTATAATCGACAATAATCAAATCAATTTTTTTAAGTTAATTAAATAAAAAATAATAATTCTAAGATAATTGATGTATTAAAAAGCGAAACAAAAATAACTACTGTAAGACCCCTTTTTCTTTCTGCCTTATAAGTTTAGGGCTTGGCCTTTTAGTGGGCCTAAGGTCAGCCAACTTAGGGACTTCAAAACCCTAGCTATCCTTTCATTTTCCATTCTGCTCTCACTTTGCAAAACAACTCACTTGTCAAACACTCTTTTCTCTCTTTACAGAAGCTCTGCTAAGGTTTGGCTTTCGTTCTTCGTTGAGCTAGAAGAACTCCGTTTATTCCACGTAAGTTAACCCCCAACTGATACTTCCTCTTTTTCTAGCTCTGTTGTCGTGGTACCAACTAGGGTTTATCTTAGTAACCTCGTTTTGCTTTTGTGCCAGTGTTCATAGCTTTCGAATATGCTCTTGGAGTTGTAGTACTCATTTGCTTAGGTGTCTGCGTCTTTTGCTAGCATTTTCTAAGTAAGGGAAGCTAGGGTTTGTTTATTTCTTTCAATTTTCTGCTTGCTTTGGTTTTGTTTCATGATTGTATGGCTTGGTTGCTGTTATAATTGATTGGGAATCTGTTAAAACATTATTTGGTTCAAATGCCCAACTATTGCACACATGAACAGTGGAGGAACCTAGTGTTTTCACCTAGGCGAGCAAGTCTCGCCCAAGCGAAAGTACGAGAAGTGCTCCCTGGGACTTGTGCAAGCTGTCACTCAAGCGATAAGCTCTAGTTTTGAGCGAGAGTCCATCTCACTCAGGCGAGGAGGTCTCACCTAAGTGAGAAAACGTGAAAGTGCCACTGTTCCACTGTTCAAGCTCTCGTCTAGGCGAAAGGAGCTCGCTTGAGCAAGAGAACCCTCTTGCCTGAGCGAGGTCTTCTAGCCTAAGCGAGAATTGGGCAGGGACATGCTCGATGCTGTTTTCTCCTCTGTCTTTGGTTGATGGTCACATGTTTGATTGAATTACTGTGTTAAAGCATGAATTGGGTGAATAGGCATGTATTAAATGGTTTATGGGTTGGAATTGATGAGTTCGGTATGATTTTGCTTACAGAACATGATTGGATGTTTGGTTGAATCTTGGCATGAGATTTGGTACACATGATAATTCTACGTTTGGTTGGTGAGACATGACTATGGTATGCATTAGGTCGTAATTCCATGGATCTCTTGGTGAGGTTTCATGGTGGTGCCTCATGTAAAGGACGTAATTCCACGAATCTCTTGGTGAGATCTCATGGTGGTGCCTCATGTAATGGACGTAATTCCATGACCCTCTTGGTGAGAGCTCACGGTGGTGCCTGAGGTAATGGACGTAATTCCACGAATCTCTTTGTAAGGTTTCGTGGTGGTGCATCAGCATATATAATTAAGTAAAGATTCAAGTAAGGCTCACATCCTAAAGCTCTAAAGAGTCAGTTAGTCTCACGTAGAGCGTACTGACTCAAGTGGTGAGAATAGCAGGAGGCCTTAGTCTTTGGCAAGATAATGACCTTAGATGTTTGAAGGCTAACCTTGTGCGTGGTAGGGTGAAACCCATTGGCAATGGCTCTGTAGAGCAGTAGAGGCCATCACAAGTGCAAGCATCTAGTGAATCCAACTAATTATATGTATCTGGATAATCGAGTCTTAGAGTCTTGCATGGTCTGCTATCACATGTTTGGATGACTGATATCTATTCTTGACTTTTAAATTGTATACTTGGTTGTATGATAAAATCTTTTTACTTTGGCTTACCCTTTCTGTTTGCTCGTGTGTTTTATGTGTGGTTTTCTCCTTTTGCAATGATCATCAATTTATTGGTGTGAGCAGATGTGGGAACCCCTAGTGGTCACCAGGGTGATGGAAATTCTGCAGTATAGATAGGCTTGGGTTGGATCTCGTTCCTTCAAGTAACCTTTGTAAGCATTGTGGCCTATTCAATATCTTGCTCTAGAAGAGCAAGCTTTTGATCATTTGTCAAACTATTACTTTCTGTTTTGTTTTTGGCATCATGGTATGCCTTAGTCTTCTTTTCTAGTACATTTGGGATAACTCTAATGGTTTATACATGTGTACTTCTTGGTACTGCTCTTCTATATTATATTTTGTGTGATATTTCATTTATAGATTTATTTTCTATTAACAACTATACCACACCTAGCCAACTCGACCAAATAATAATAAAACGATACATATATCCCAAAGCAGTCAAGTAGTCAGCCTAGGCTGAGTTGGCCTAAGCCTTACCAGCCTAAACTGATAGCCTAAACGTCTAGAGGAACAACCTACACAAGACAACGCATGACCAACATAAACTGCCAAGGAAAGTGGTCGGCCTAGGCCGACTACTCCAATATACTTAGTAAAATTAAAGCCCCCCCAAGTGTTCAATGTGTCCTCCTAAGGGCCTGGGTTAGGGCCCAGGCCCACTTACGCCCAAACTAAAGCCCAAGTTAGGGCCCGGCCCATGGCATAACCAAACATGATTAATACTCTACAAATACATGTGGACCCCAGTAATTATAGGTACGCATTCATTACTCAATTAATCACCTAATTTGACCTTTTGAGAGCTTTGACTTATTTGAGCTTCGGAGTCCCTTCTGTAGGTAACCCCTCTTGGGTCCAAGCCGACATGTATCAACCGGGAAGAAGCCAACTGAGGAGATAGCGGACTACGCGGATCAGGTGATGCTTGTGCCTAACTTATTTTGTTTGTTCTCTACAGGAACAATTGGCGCCCACCGTGGGGCACGAGACGAACACCTTAGTACCCATTTTTCTCCGAAGATGGTTTCCACCCGCAACAAAGCTTGAGTGAACAAGCAGGCGGATGCTGGTCCCTCAGGACCTGCTGGCATCACCCCTGACCTAGCCGCCATCCTAGACGGCCAGGCGAAGATGCAACAAGAACTAGCAGATCTAAAGAAATGCAGCGTTGATGAGATGGAGGCACTGCGGCAAGATCGAAGCTGATCCCACCCTGAAGGGAAAGGCCAAGGAGGCATTTGAGGCTACAAGGTCCCCGGCCTTCCAGCCCACAGAAGAGGAAAGCGAATACAACCCCACCCCTCACATCTTCATCACCACCCAACAAACACCCATTCCCTCCACCCATCCCACTCACTTCCCATCCGCTCAACCAGGGCATACTGCAGCCCCAACCCCTGCTGCTACCCTCCCCACCACCCAGATCCCCTACAACATACCCACCACCCTACACACTACACATTTTCCACCCTACAACTCACAATACCTTCCAACAACCCAAATCCCCCTTCACAACCTTACCTTCACCTTCCCCGCTATGATCAACCATCCCATCCCATCCCATCACGACAGACGCCCAGCCCAACCCGCTAACCAGGAACCCCAACCGGCCCGCACCAACATCATCCCTGCCGATCCTCCCCTACGTGGCACTATCAACACCATCTCTGGTGGCTTTGCTAGAGGAGGATCCACCTCTTCGGCCAGAAAGAAACACCTCCGCGATATTCAATCCATCAACCATATCACTCATTCCCATCACAAACGTCGCATGCCTCCCATCATCTTCACAGACGATGACTTTCACGGCCTCGATCACCAACAAGACGACCGCATGGTCATCACTGTTGAAATTGTAAACTACGTCGTTAAGAAAGTCCTCGTCGACCAAGGCAGCTCTGTCGACATTTTCTACTAGGCAACTTATCAAAAACTCCAGCTCCCAGATATAACCATGGTCCCATATGACGAACCAATATATGGCTTCTCTAGCGAACAAGTTTCCACCCGCGGCTACATCGACCTTCACACCGTGTTTCGCGATGGAACCCAAACCAAAACCATTCCCATCCACTTCCTTATCGTCGACGCACCCACATCCTACAATGTCCTCCTGGGTCGTCCTTCACTCAACACCCTCGGTGCTGTCGTCTCCACCCCCCATTTGGCCATGAAATTCCCATCCCCTTCTGGTGACATCCTCACCATCCACTGCGACCAATGCCTGGCACGCGAATGCTACATGGCCACCCTGCACCCACAACTCCCCATCCAGCAAACCAACCACATTGAGCAACCACCTAGCTCCGGCATCGCCCTATCAGGCGAGGATCTAGACCCCAGAGTTGGTCGGGATGTCCGTCTCGAACCTGTTGAGGAAACCTCCCCTCTAGAGCTCCCCAATGGCCTCTCCTTCAACTTAGGCACCAGTTTGAATTCTGATGAGCGTACCATCATCATACCTATCCTTGTCAGCAATACCGACCTTTTCGCCTGGTCAGCCGCTGACTTACCTGGGGTAGACCCTCTAGTAGCATCCCACAAGCTATCCATCTACAAAGAAGCCCGCTACCTATCCCAGAAAAAATGCAAACTTGGCGAAGAACGCCGCCTAGCAGCTAAGGCTGAGGTCGACAAGTTACTGAGCGTCGTATTCATCGAAGAAGCTCAATACACCACTTGGCTTTCCAATGTAGTCTTGGTGAAGAAAGCCAATGGCAAATGGCGGATGTGCGTAGACTACACGGATCTAAACAAGGCATGTCCTCGCGATGCCTACCCCTTACCCAATATCGACCGACTTGTTGACGGCGCGACAGGGAATAAAGTGCTTAGCTTCTTGGATGCATACTCTGGGTACAACCAAATCCCCATGGCCGCATCTGGCATGAACAAGACCGCTTTCATCACGGACGACGCCAACTACTTTTACAGAGTTATGCCCTTTGGTCTTAAGAACGTTGCAGCGACCTACCAAACTGGCTGAACAAAACCAACCCATAGTCCAACTCCTAAAGAAATCCACCTGGTTCACGTGGACTGATGATTGTGAACAAATTTTTCAAAAATTGGAAACCACCCTAACCTCACCACCTATCCTCCACAAGCCGGACCTCCTAGTGTACATCACAGCCACCGACCACACTGTCAGCGCCACGCTTGTCCAAGAAATAGAAGGCACATAACATCCTGTCTACTTCGTTAGCATAACGCTGCAAGATCCTGAAACCAGATATCAAATGGTGGAGAAGTTGGCCTTGTCCTTAGTCCACGCAGCTCGCGCCTATGCCCATACTTCCAAAACCACAACATCACCGTCAAAATCGACTACCCAATCCAAAAAATATTGCAAAAACCAGACCTAGCCGGACGGATGTCATCTTAGGCCATCGAGCTGTCGGAATTCAACATTCGCTACGAACCCTATGGCCCCATTAAAGCCCAATGCCTGTAGATGGTTCCTCCAATCTTAGCACACACCCACAGAGGACCAGTGGATGCTTCATGTAGATGGTTCCTCCAATCCAAAAGGTTCCGGTGTCGGCATCGTGTTAGAAGGACCTAACGACATCCTCATTGAAAAATTCCTTCACTTTGCCTTCAAAACATCAAACAACCAAGCCGAATATGAAGCCATCATTGTCGGACTTTCCCTTGCCCGCGAAGTTGGTGTCAAGACGTTAACATACAAAACCGACTCCAAACTTATCGTAGGGCACCTAAACGACGAATTCCAGATTAAAGACCCCATCCTTCTACAATATTACCATCTGGTCCGCACAGTCATTCAATCTGCCTTTGAATGAGTCCGCATCGAACACATCCCCAGGACCGACAACATCAGAGCCGACATCCTCTCCAAATTGGCCAACGCCAAATTAAAAAGCCGTCACCGATCCCTATTACAGCAAACATTATCTACACCCTCCATTACACATACCTGTCAAAACCTAACCCACACCCCAGCCGATAATACCACCCCTCCCCAAAGCCACAACTGGACCACCCCGTATATCCAATACTTAAAAACTGACAACCCCCCACAAGATGCGGACAAAACTTAGTTGGCTAAGGTCGCCAGGTACACCATGATAGGCGATGACCTCTACAAACGCGGATATGGCCAACCGCTTCTCAAATGTGTCACTGCAGAACAAGCGTAGTATATCATTAAGGAGTTACACGAAGGCATTTGCGGCTACCATTCCGGCGCACGCATTATGGCTACCAGAATCCTTCGAGCTGGCTACTTCTGGCCGACTATAGAAGTGGACTGCCAGGACTATGTCAGAAAGTGCAAGCCATGCCAAAAACATGGCAACCTTATCCACCAGAAATAAGAACAACTCCATTCCATATTATCCCCATGGCCCTTTGCTAAGTGGGGAATGGATATCCTCGGTCCTTTCTCCCCCGGCAAGGGGCAAGTGAAATTCTTGATTGTAGCCGTCGACTATTTCACCAAATGGATAGAAGCCAAACCACTGACCACTATCACGACCCAGCAAGTTCAGCAGTTTGTTTGGAAAGATATTATATGTAGATATGGTGTTCCACATACCATCACCACCGACAATGGCCGACAATTTATAGATAAGGAGCTAGCCAAGTTCTACACTGGCCTGGGCATCAAACACATCACAAGTTCTGTAGAGCACCCACAAACTGCGCAAAAGATTAGATAATGCCAAAGGTCGATGGCCCGAAGAGCTGGTAGAAGTGCTATAGGCTTACAAGTGCACCCTTCAGTCATCAACAAACAAATCCCCATTCAGCCTAGTTTACGGTGCAGACTGTAACATCCCGCCAGGATATTACTGATTTAAATATATAAAACAAATAAGAATATAATGCTGTTGCATTTATGAATAACCTCATTTCCCAAAAATGCGGGAAATTTAAAATTTATTAAATGATCGAATAAAGTTATAAACATCCACTACAAAAACAAAAAATAACAATGTTATAGTTTCACCCATCAGGGTTTACAACGGTTTCCAAAAGCAAGTAAAGAAAACATAATAAGTTTCCCCAGTAGAACCCCACTCCGCAACTAAGCATCACCAGCTCCACCTGCATCAACATCCTTTGCTCACGTGTACCGCGTACACGATCATCGCCAAACACAAGCAGATAGGGTGAGCTTATGAAAACAACATACATCATAACAAATATCAAATAACCAATTATACAGGTGTAAATTGTAAAGGAACCAAGATACCATCTCTTACTACATTCTCTAGTGCCTGGCCACAACCAGACCATTCGTGCTCTACCTCTTCTAGTGATTACCCCCAAGGTAATTTGCTGCCAAACCTATCGGCCACAACCGACAGAGCACGTGCGGGAACCAATGCCACGGATCACACACCGTAACGCCAGGTGGAGTTCCCAATTACGAACATAGTTTGTAATGTCCCAAGACTACCAAACTCGTCAGCCAACAATTGAGGAGGGCAATCTAATTGGACCCATCCGTATTGGCCACAACCAGCACACTCACACCGGTAACACTCACCAACCCGAGCTCAACTCAAGGGTTCCTCGTGTTCATCCGCCATCCTGAGCTCAACTCGAGGGATGCCATTCCGAGCTCAACTCGAGGAATGTACGTGCTTAACCCCTATCCCGAGCTCAACTCAAGGGATACGTTCCGAGCTCAACTCAAGGAACCCAGCAATCTTACCTTTGAGGCATCACCAAAAGCCTTGTAGATCACCCTACTAAGTCCAATACTTAGGACTTACAGCGGCCAAATTGCCTAGCGGGGGACACGTACCGCTAGACACTACAGCTTTCAGACCGCCTGGCGGGGGACACGTACCGCCAGGCACCAAACGCCTCAAAACTCACAAAGTCTGCAACCACCGCCTGGCGGGACCGTTCATATCGCCAGGCGGACACTGCTCCAGGAGCTATTGTTCTTGTCGCTATCGCCTGGCGGGACTTTCCCCCTCCGCCAGGCGCCACTAACTTGTAGCCCCCTCTTTTGACACTATCGCCTGGCGGTTCGCACATTACCGCCAGGCGCCAGGATAGTGTTTTCAAAATAACCCTTCTGTTCTGGTTCAGGGACCATTCGCAATGTCAATACTCCATCTCCCCTATTCAGAGTCTCGCTAATTGGTAATCTTTACTACCTATGATGTCTTTAGTCAAAACATTATCTCAATCGTAATTCACGCTCTATTTGTAGCCATGAAGATAATTCCAACATTCACAATCATCCTGTCATGACAGGTTTCCTTATTACCCCATTCGTGGCAGCACTACCACCAAGGTTTCATAACCTTATTGTTCACTTGCTCTGCCTTCATTAGATTTCCAAATGGACGAAGTTAATTCATCTAACCATTTAAGCGATTATTTAGTCTTAAAGGTAACCCAACTCTACATCATATCCTTCTATTTTAACTCAGTCATACCACTCTTAAACTCATCAGATTCTGCTCCATCCTAGAATCCTCAACGTATTTTGTTTATCAATCCCCATCTTTACTAATACCGCCACCCCATGAAAAAACAAGTTTCACCTATAATCCTCATACATGTAATACAACCCCAGCTTTTTCCACAAATCCCAACACCTCAAACTTTCCGCAGCCATACACACACCCAAGGTTCTGTGACAGCGCCTGGCAGCAGATCCTGTGCCGCCAGGCAGTTCATGAAATTTTGGTAGTTTCCCAGAATTCCCGCACCAGCAACTCCACCCAATCCCCGCTTTTCTGACCAAATCCGATTCACTACCCAATGGATTCCCAATGACCATGGTTCAATTACACACACATCCATTAGCAAATTCTCCAAAGCCCTTTTTACTCACCTGTAAACTTCCCAACATCAAAACTTCGTTTATCTAACCCTAAACCACCTTATCACTGTTCCATTGAATTCCACTCTTAATCACAGTCAAAATCACAACATTTTCACACCCGATCATCTCCTAAAACTCACCCCTTGCTTTTTCCTCTGAACAACTCACACCAAAACGCACAGGAAAACCCAAAACGAATATCGAACCCGCGTCGCCTGGCGGTCACAACCAATTCTGCCAGGCGATTCATGCAGAAATACTCAGAATAGTCACAGGCTTTGAGCCTGGCGGTAAAGGGATTCACCACCAGGCGCTGCACCTTGAAAATTGAGAAGTTCTCCTTTGAACACCAACCCTCCTTGGCTCCTCTCTATTCAGCCCCTCAAGTCTCACTCCAAACTCACAGAAATTCTAAATTTCGTGCTCTCTCTCTCTGGTGTATTTTCAGCTTGCCAAACCTTTGCTCTTTACCCACTTTTTCCCTTTTAAAGTGTCCCTAAACCTAGGTTATTAACCTAAAACGAAAATTGCCACTTTAAGGTGATTAATTCCTATTCATTGTCTCTTTATGGACTGTTTCACAGCCACCCTCATTCTGCCATTCCACTAGGATGTTCCTCAACTCTTCATATTCAAGCCAAAGCCAAAAATATCAAAAATTAGTTTAATATAAGTTCTCCAAGGCTTGAACCCATAACCATGCAATCTCTAAATCAATATCCAACCACTTAACCAATTCAGATTTCATGCTAACAACCATAATTCAATTGTCATATTATTTCACAACATGATTATCACATATTTAAAATAGCAACGTATAATAACACAAAATGGGATACATAGGACTCAAATCCAAGTCCTGTCACATAATTAAAGTACTCTCAACCACTTGAGCTAGTAGTTTTCCACGTCATTCCACTCATAATTAATGTGATGATTAATTCTCCTACCTGCATTTATTAATTATTTATTTATTTAATTAATTAAATTTCACGGGTCTTATACAGACGCCATGATACTGGTCGAAATTGGCGAACCATCCTTGCACTGAGAACTGTACGACCCAACCCACATGGCCACTCATCTCAACCTCCTACCCGAACTAAGAGAAAAAGCCCAGATACGCAACTTAGCCGCCAAACGAAGAGCTGCCAGAAAGTATAACGCAAACCTATGTCCACGATCGTTTGTAATCCGGGACTTAGTATGGAGAATGGCCAGCAGTGCAAGAAAGAAGGATGACAAATTCTCTGCCAACTGGGACGGCTCATACCACATACGTGAAGATGCATGAGAGGAGCTTATCACCTTGAACATTTATCTGGGGAAGAGATTCCCAACACATGGAATTTGTCCCACCTCAAAGTCTACTTTAGCTAAATGTATACTGTGTCGAACCGGATATTTGTAACCCTACGTGTACTCTTTTTCCTCACCTAGTCTGTTTTTCCCTAAGGAGGGTTTTGGCCAGGGAGGTTTTAATGAGGCACCCCATATTCAATAAATAAAACGAAGGGTTCTCAACTATACGACTTTCCTATATTTTTACTTTCATATTCGTTTAAGTTCCCCACCCTTACCACAAGTAAGCGGCCTGGGTAGAACACCCTTAACTTGTTGGTTATTCGTTTAAGTTCCCCACCCTTATCACAAGTAAGCGGCCTGGGTCGAACACCCTTAACTCGTTGGTTATTCGTTTAAGTTCCCCACCCTTACCACAAGTAAGCGGCCTAGGTCGAACACCCTTAACTCGTCGGTTATTCGTTTA
>Ga0214542_1002739_pt1 | contig 36258 bp, 36 predicted proteins | sample CNSS1metaG_FD_160096 | JGI IMG/M metagenome (GOLD analysis project Ga0214542, IMG submission 160096) | Root nodule microbial communities from cowpea collected in UCLA plant growth center, Los Angeles, California, USA - CNSS1 | ecosystem: Host-associated > Plants > Roots > Nodule | place: USA...
TCTTGACGATATATGTCATTATCGAAGAAACCGCCTCGCGCATACGGCCGGCGCTCAGAAGCTCGCGGTCGAATGCGTAGTTTGCAATAAGCAATACCGAATGAAACTGGCTAAATGTCCTCGCGATACCTGCGCGTGCGAATTTCAGAGCGCTGAAGATGATTTTGAGGGCCAGTGCATGGAGTGCGGGTGGACTGAGGAAGATTGGACGCAAGATCAATTTAGAAAAGAAGAACAGCGGCAACAGTTGAAGAAATTCGGCTCCTCAAGGCGGTCGAACAGCGACGATGAGGCCTGAAGATCGGTTTCTGCAATCAATACCTGTACTCAGAAGCAGCTCGACCGAGCGGCGCAACACGGTGTCCAAAGTGGAGAAGTTTAAAGCTAGACGTTCTCTAGTTAGCGAGGCACAGGCGTCGTTTGGAAAACGACTTGGCCTCGATCTAACCGGCAGGTCCGTGAACGTCGCGCACGCCCTGATCGAAGATGCAATTGACGTAGGCTTTCACGGAAGAATGACTTAGGAACGGCGACCCCGAAGCAGATAGGTCTGGGTAAGAAGTTCGGGATCGACATCTCCAGTGTCACTAGACGTGTCGCCGACGCGGTAATCACAGAAATCATGTTCGAGCTCAATCGTCAGGCTATCATCACGCAAAAGCTGGAACCCGGCACCGCCGTCGTGAACCAGCACGATATATTGGGCCGAACGCAGGTCATCTCGTCGATTGCCAATGATGGGACCGTCTATTTTGAGGGTGGGAATGGAGCCCGCGCATGGGCGCGGGGCTTGGTTCGGCAAACTGCCGATGCGCACCCCCCTAAAGCATCACGACGCAACTAAGCCGCTATTCTAATCGCTACGTTGGCAACTTGATGCCCCAAGGTGGCGCAAGAGCAGAAGACGAATTCTGAAAATCAGGGATGAGATCAAATCAGCCGTTCAGCGAGAGGGTACTAGGTTCGCACCTTACGGCCGACAAAGGGGTTGCTGATCGAAGTCGAGTAGATCGCTGCCTTAGATTTGATGTACAACCAAACAAAAAGCCGCGCCGACAGGAATGGGCGCGACTTTTCAGGGATAGCCGAAGACGTTCAGGAATGATGCCCTCGACTATTTCTCTTTGATGACAGTCGTGCTGCTGCTACTACCAACTGTTCCTTCCTCGCAGACCTTAGTCTGCTTGATGCGATCTTCGGCTTCCACGCGGCTCTTGAAAGCCAGCGGACCGATCTGTGTTACGACCTCCTTGTCCGCAGGACGTGTCGTGGTTACGGTGCATTGGCGGTTCGGACCTTGCACGACATAGTACTCATCGGCCATTGCCGGGGCGGCGCATCCGATGATTACTGCGCCAGCAAGAAGAAGTGGTGCCTTCATTGTCGCCTCTCTCTGTTCAAGTGCTGCCGACCGGCGCGATCGACGTCACGTGCTATCGCGCGCGACCGCTCACCTTCTCTTCTGTCGGCGGCTCTGTAACTCATTGCGGACTGCAAGAGTTCCGAAAGGCCACGTTCTCAGAACGAAGCCTTGGAACGGGGCGAAGGTGCCGCAATGGCCAGTTGTTGGGTGATGTGCTCAGGTTCTGATGGCCGCTGCATGGCACGCGGGCTTTCTTTTCCAAAGGCAGAAACAAAAAGACCGCCCCGAAGGAGCGGCGAGTGCGAAACCTACATGTGAGCGGAACTAATTTCTTCATGGCGTCTGCTGCGTCTTTCGCCGCATCCTTAACGTCACCTGCGGCACTATGTACAGCGCCCTTGGCCTTGTTTGCCTTGCCTTTCACCGCCGCAGTCGCGTTCGCACAGGAGCGCGGCTGGCTGGAGCTGCATGAGTCCGGAACCTTTGTCAGACTGAGGCCAGCGGCCCCCGGTTCTCTCGAACATGTTCGTGGTCAATGCCGTGAAGACCGCGCTCTCGCCGTTTTCCAGTTTGCCTCGAACCTCCTCGAGACCCACGACCCAACATTTTCATTGATGCGAATCTGCGGATCCTGCATCGACACTGAGATTTCGGCAAAGCGGTCAAACGTCACTTCCCAATCTTCCCGAAATAGTGTGAAGCCAAAGGATGGGCGATAGTGACTTGGGTCAACAGCAGCGACGCCGGACTACGCGTGGGTCGCGACTTCCGCTTGGGGGTCAAACGCTGCCTTGACCAGCTTCATGACTTTGGCGCCCGACAGCTGACCTCCGGCGCTTGCGAGCTGAGGTCTAGCACGGGCCATAAAGCGGAGCTTACGAAACCGCGTGTGAGCCACCAAACGCTTCCCCAATAGCGAAAAGCGACGAGATGAATTGCGAACTCGATAGCCTCGCGACTGCGCGCTGGTTTCGCAATCTCAAAAATTCTCAGACTGCTGTTTTCGTCCCGTTAACCTACTTGCGGCTGGTTGAGGAACGGACCCACAAATCATCGCTTCCTCTTGGACAAGAATCTTGTTGCAGGCGTCCCTTTGCGGGCGCCCGGAATTCATGGAGGCATGTATGCGAATGAAGCTTTTCTATGCGGCCACGGTCTGCGTTGCATTGTCCGCAGCCGCACCACTCGCCCAAGCCCAGGTGGGCGCGGGTGTTGGCGCCGGTGTTGGAGGTGTCGGTGCAGGTGCTGGTGCGGGAGTAGGTAGCGGTGGCGTCGGCGCCGGTGTTGGTGCCGGAGCGGGGGGCGTTGGCGCGGGTGCCGGCGCCGGAGTGGGCGATGGTGGCGCGGGTGCCGGCGTTGGCGCTGGAGTTGGTGGTGTCGGCGCGGGTGCTGGCGTCGGAGTGGGCAGTGCTGGCGTCGGTGTCGGAGCGGGGGCCGGAGTTGGCGGAATTGGCGCTACGGGGGGCGTGGGTGTCGGCGGAGGCGCGGCAGGAGCTGGCGCAGGTGCGAGTGTTGCAGGAGTTGGTGGGGCAGGCGCGGGAGTTGGTGTCGGTTCTAGCAGCGTAGGTACTGGGGGCCTCGGCACCGGCGGGCTTGGCACTGTTGGCATTGGTCCTGGTGCCGCGGGAGCCGTGGGCATTTCAAATAATGGCGTTGCCAATGGAAACAACAGCTCTGGATTGGCAGGCCTCAATCCTGCTAACGTCGGCACAGCCTTCGCGACATTGGAGGTCGCAGAGCAGCAGCGGGTGTTGCGTCGCTGTGCAGCTGTCCTGAAACAGCCGGATCGCTACGACCGAGAAACACGGGCCGTTTGCCGTGTGATAGCCGCCAAATGAAGTAAAAGATCGCCTTTGTCTCTTTCGAGATTGAGGTCGACGGGGGACAAATAGAAAGAAGGCTCGGCAAGAGAACGCCGAGCCTTATCTTTAGGCCGAGCGATCTGTCTCACTGCAAGCTGACCTTCGCTCTCAACTCCTTGGAGAACAACACCCAGTCTCCGCGAGCACGCAAAAGCTTGGTGTTAATAAGTCATGCGTCCGCCGGCTCTCACGCGCCCGCACGCGGGGATTTTGCCAGCGATCCGAAATCGCGTTCGACGGCGAGGAGCATATGTCCTACATCGATCGAGGGCTGCAGCCGGCGGAAGACAGGGTCCTGGCCGAGAGTTTCTTTCCGCTTAAGGCCGGACAGAAGATTCCAGGCCGCGACCTAATGGACGGTAAGGACGAGAAGTTCGGGAATGCCACGCCATGTTGGCGACCGTCAATTAAGCCCGGCTCGCTACTTCCGCTTCGGGTCAAAATGCGGAGAACTCAGGCTGAGCAAATCTGGTCCGCTCTGCCGCGATAGCCGGACCTCCGTCCGCGCCGCTGGCGCATCGCTTCCGGGTTTGCGTCAAGGCGCTGCTTCACGGCCTCAAGCAGATGCTCGTGCTCCCATGGTGTAATCCGCCGCTCTGGCCCCGGCGTGCATTGGGATTCCGCGAACAACTTTGACCGGCTATGCTCCAGTATCGCCCCAACACCTTGCCGTCTTCTTCATTCGTGGAGCGATACGGTAATCGCTCTCAAGCTGGGCAGCAGGAGAGCTTGCGCGCACTACGTTGACCGCCAGAGCAATCGGCCGCATTCGCCTGGCCGAGGTCTGCGGCAGCGTCTGCTTCGGCGGGCCGAAGCGGGATCGCCTGTCATGGCGGCGAGCCAATCGCTCTATGCGGCGTATACGACGACGCAAGGCGCGGGGGCCGGGCTGAAAAGCGCGGCTCATCGACATGATACGGCGCCGGAATCTCTCGCCAGCGCCGTATCTCTTTGTCATTCAGTCGTTCGGTTGCAGGAATGCGCCGTACTGCTTCGTACCCGCAACCGTGGCAGCAGCCTGGCCGATGACGCGCATCGCCGCCATCATCGGCCATGGCCCGAGACTCACCCGCTGAACGCCCAGGCGGGCGAGGTCTGACATTGCCGGAGTGCCTTGCGTGACCATGATGTTGACCGGCAGCGGTGTCGCTTTCACGAGCTTCTCGATCAAGCCAAGGTCGGTCAGGCCTGGGACAAAGAGTCCATCGGCCCCGGCTTCGGCATAGGCCTTGGCGCGCCTTGCAGTTTCATCGAGGCATTCATCCGGTGATCCAAATTTCAGCAAGAATGGATCCGTGCGCGCGTTGATGAACAGCCGGATCCCGCAGTTCCGCGCTGCGTCCCGCACAACCCTGATCTTGGCGGCATGATGGTCCGGACTGGCGAGCTGTCGCTTGCCCGCGAAGAGCCCGTCTTCGATATTGATGCCAACCGCCCCGGCCTTGATGATCTTGGTCACCGAAGTCGCCGCAGCGTCCGGCGTATCGCCATATCCTGCCTCGAGATCTATCGATACAGGAACCGAAACCGCGGCAGTCATGCGCGCTACCAGGCCCTCGACGACATCAAGCGGCACGTTTTCTCCATCCGCGTAGCCCAGCGCGGTCGCGACCGCGCCGCTGCTGGTGCCGATCGCCGGGGACGCCCTTGCGATCGCCTTCGCGGTCGCGACGTCCCAGGCATTGAACAGGACAAGCGGGTCTCCCCGCTTGTGAAGACCGCGAAACGTCTCGGCGTATTGCTGCTGTGTGCTGGCGTCCATTGTCCGTGCTCCCGATCAAAAGCCAGAAGATGTTGTCCGCGAGGAGTCCTCATCGTGATGCGCTCCCTCAATCCGGTGCGTGCGTTCTGAACCAATCCATGATCAGGGCGGTGACTTCGGCCTCGCGCTCCAGATGCGGGAAATGGCCCACGTCAGGAAGGACAACACGCTTGTGCGGCCCCTTGAACAGCGGCTCTTCCTTCAGCGAATATTTCGCGGTCGGATCGTTGCTGCCGTAGATCGTCAGCGTTGGCGTATGCATGTCGTTGGTCGGCAGCCGGCCAAGACGCCCAGCCTCCGTCAGCCCTCCATAATATTTGAGCGCGGCCGCCATCGTGCCGGAAGAGCCGAGTGTCTCCTTGACCGAACGAATATGCGCTTCGTCCTTGAACGAAGGTGACCACAGCTTCCAGAGATAATCGACGAAGGGAAGTCCGTCGATGTTGACAGCCGATTCCGCGCCTGGAGTCTGGAAATAATAGACATGAAAGATGGATCGAACGACGTCCGGATCCCTCCTGATGCTCGAGAACGTGATCGGGTGCGCCGTGTTCATGACCACGGCGGCCTTGATCGCCCCCGGCGCCGTGGCGAGCGCCTGGAAAGTCGACGTGCCGCCCCAGTCCATGCCGACGACGCACGCCCGGCCGTCGTCGCTCAGCGCTGCGATAAGCGCTTCGAGATCCTTGCCCAAGGCGACGGGATCGAAAACGCCGTCCGCGGGGATCTCGGTCGGCGCATAGCCACGCAGGAACGGCGAGACGGCACGATAGCCAGCGTCCGCGAAAACTTGCAGCTGCTTCCGATAGGACCAGGCGTTGTCGGGAAAGCCATGCATGAACATGACCAGCGGCCCGATCCCCTGCTCGAGATAGGCAAACCGCACGCCATTGGCTTGCACGTATTTCAAGGTAAGTTCGCTGCCGGCGGCATTCGTGGCTCTTGCGGCAGTGCTTTGCATCGTCATCGCTTTCTCCCGCTTCTTCCACTCATGACCAGGCGATCACCGCCGCGTGTGCCGCGGCGGAGTTCTCGTCCATGTCTTCAGATCGCTGCCGCCCATGCGGCTCCAGCGGAACGCACGCTCGTTTAGGGAAGATGTGCGCAGCACACATGTCAGGTCAAGTTGTTTTTTGTGCGCTCCGCACATATTCTAAGATCATGGACAAAGGAATCGCGAACTTATTGGGAGCGCTGTCGCTCGCCGTCATCGATCGCATCGAGCAAGGCGCGCGCGAGGTCGTGGGCCGTGGCGGTGAGACGCCGGCGGCGCTTATCGTGATCGGCTACGGCCAGGGCATGACCAACGACAAGCTGCGGCGGATCCTGGACCTGTCTCATTCCGGAACGGTGCGGCTGGTGGACCGCCTGGTTTCGGATGGACTTGTAGAGCGCCGGCCCGGCAAGGACGGCCGCGAGGTCGCCCTGCATCTGACGACGAAGGGCGCCGCGAGCAGGAGCGACCTGCTGGCTTCGCGGATTACAGCCGTGGGATCGTTTTTGGACGTGCTGTCGCCCACCGAAACAAAACGGCTGGGAACCCTGATACACGACCTGCTGGCCAGGCAGGACACATCAGAGATGGATCGTTTCACGATCTGCCGGATGTGCGATGACAGGTGTTGTACAAATTGTCCACTGCCCACAAGCAAACGCAGAAGCGATCGCTAGAAGTGACTTTAAAAAGCAGCCCGGCAGCCGTGCCGCGATTGCCCTTGGCGCACTTGCTGCAGCGGAGTCGGCAAGCCAGACGCCGGCCTTTTGGATCTCACCCTTCCTGCGGGCGTATCGCAAGCAGATGCCTTTGGTCAGGTCGCAGCGCTCCGATTGGCCGCCTTGCAAGTTCGCCGATTTCTCTGGGGAAGCGAGCAAACTTCTCAGGTGTCGATCGCGGGGCAAATAGTTTCTTCAACATCGCAGGCCACATCAACCGACCGAGAAACGGTGAGGCGGTGTAGCTGATGACGTCTCCGAGTCCCGGCATTGCGGGCACCAACGAGGCCGCTGCATCGCTTCGGGCGGTGCGGGAAACAGTATCCCGACGCGAGCACCAAGGCCACAACCAAAGACGGGTGGCGGATCGCGAGCGCTACCGCGACGGACGCTCCCCACGAATGCCCGAGCACGATCGCGCGGTCGACGCTCAACCGATCGCATGCAACCTTGAACAAATCTGCTTGTGCTTCCGCAGTCCAAACGAAGTTCCGGGGGCGAAGGCTATGTCCGAAGCCAGGCCGGTCGAACACGATCACCCGGTAATTTTCAGCGGCGCGATCAATCAGGCCACTCGACTGGAAATCCTGGATCATGCTGCCGTTCCCGTGAAAGAGAACGAGAGGCCGACCACTGCCGCGCGCAACATAGTGCAACTGGACGCCGCTGACCTCATAAATCGCCCTTGTGGAGGATTATCGCGCTGCGCCTTCTGCGCACGCTGTCGGTTGATGAGCGCGGCGCCCGCCATGAGAGTAGCTGCGCCAGCAACGGTGGCAAGCGCAGGGTGACGCTGGAGCGCGAAAAATGCGCATGCCGGAAGGTCATTGGCAGTACCTCGCTGGGTCTGCACGATGCCTCAGGCAGTGAGAAATGTTGCAGGTGGAGTGAACCGACAGGGCCCCACTTCGTTCCTCAGTCAACACCGCCGTGACGTCAGGTCGAACGTTCCGAACCGAGGCAGGCCAGCTGAAGCCAGCGATCTGGCGCCATCGTCGGAATGGGCCGACCGAGACGCCAGCGCGGCTGCCGGCGGGAGTTGCCGTTGATCACCCTACACATTCAGCATACGACGACTTATCGCTTCAACGAGCCGGTGAGCCTTCTTCCTCATCGCCTTATGCTTCGTCCGCGCGAGGGCCGAGACGTTCGCTTGCTATCCAACCGCATCTCGACGGCGCCTGATGCGGTCTTAAGCTGGGCCAGCGACGTGTTCGGCAATGCAGTCACGACTGCCACGTTTCCCATGAAGGCCAGCACTTTGGTGATCTCCAGCGTTGCCAAGCTTCAACTCGCCTCGGTTGAATGGCCGATTTTCGACATCGCAGCCTCGGCAATATCCTACCCCTTTCTCTATTCCGATCACGATTGGACTGATCTTGGCGCTTTGGCCACTCCGCAGTTTGCGGACGCCGATGGGACGTTGCGCAGATGGGCACAGATGTTTGTTCGCGGAAGCCAGACTGACACATTAGCGCTGCTCAAGGACCTGAGCGTCGGGGTCTCAGCAGCGGCTCGATATCAGAGCCGTGAGGAAGAAGGGACACAAACGCCACTGGAGACCTTGAGCCGTGGCTGGGGTTCATGCCGGGATCTGGCGGTGTTGTTTGCCGAGGCGGCCCGCGTGTTGGGTTTCGGAGCGAGGATAGTTTCCGGCTATCTGTACAACCCGAACCAGCAAAGTGTTGGCTCCGGCGGAGCAGGGTCAACGCATGCGTGGGCCGAGATCTTCGTACCGGGAGCGGGCTGGATCACGTTTGACCCGACGAACCGCAGCTTAGGCGGCTTCAATTTGGTTCCCATCGCGGTGGCTCGCGACATCCGACGGATTGCGCCCGTGTCGGGCAGCTACATCGGCAGCACCGATGCCTTCGCTGGTATGTCGGTTGAGGTTCTGGTCACGTCATAGCTCGCGATCGAGCAACTTCTTGGTCGAAAGCCAATTGTATTAGGGCAGCTGAGTGTGCGCTATCGTCGGGCAGATCGCCCCCGGTGCCACCGTGCTGGAGCAAGGTTCGGTCTGCCACTCCCCTGAGGAAGGGGACAACAGACGAGCAGCTGCCTTTTCGAACATCGCACGACAAGACGCCTGCTAACCTGGATTGGATTGCCGTATGATCAAGTTTCCAAATCAAAGCCGCTCATATGACCGGACGAGACGTGCTGTGCATTTTTGGGGCTCGGACAGTGCGATTGAGGCATCATTCTTCATTGAGGAAGACGCCCTGAAGCGACTTCAGCCGGGCGCCTGTCACGAAGCGGATTTCCTGAATGCGTTCGACCGCAATCGTGATGTGATCTGCGCCACAGCCGCAAAGGTCTATGTGCGCGGCAGCAGGGGCTCTTATGATCTGGTCGCCAGCCAATTCTCAAAAGTGGCCTGATGAACAATAAGCCAACCGTGGCGCGGCTTCCGCAAGTTGAATCAATGGCTAACTTTAAAATTACACTCGCACGCATCGAGATGATTTCGCCGAATGAGCGAGGCGAGGACATAGGTTTGACGTTTCGATTTGACCGCGATCAAACCAGTTTTACCTTACCCATCTTCCTCAACTCTCGCGAGTTTGACGACACCGAGATGGTAAAGGTCGCCCGAAGCAAGCTGCACGACGCTTTCAAGCAGCTCTATAGTCAATGCGAAGACTGGCAATTGTCGGATGATGAGCGTCGAGAGCTCGCACGGCTCAACGTGCGGCCGAACACGCGTGTCCCATGAGCTCACCCACGTTCCGATGTGCGTTCAAACGCTCTCCGTTGATGTGCAATGAGAAGCGCGTTTCCAGTCCAACCGAAGGAGTCTTTCTCCGTATTAGGCTTCGCCGCCCGAGCCAGAGGGGTGGGCACAAGGTCATCCGCCTAAGTAGCTAGTCGAACCGATACTCTAACGGTCGCGCAGCCAATCGGCCTTCGTCCGATGAAACCGTCAAAGTGAGTTCTTCGGTGATGTTCTTTTGGTCGCGCGCCAACAGCAGCGCTGTCCTGGCGGCTTCTTGCAGCGCGACTCCTGGTCGGCGAACTCCACACGTTCGTCATCCGGAAGGTCTCCGGGTTGAGTGAAATAGAAGCGCCTCGCGGCTCAGGATGATGGAGGGTTCCTAGCCAAGTGCAGGTAGCTGTCATCGAAGCCGGATGCCTCAACGACCTTCTCATAATTCTCAATCGTCACGAAATTCTTTTGAAGGTCAAGAACCCGCCCTGCGCGGAAGGCTTGCAAGACTCGGTTGACGCGGACAGTGCTCAGCCCAAGCGCCTCCCCGAGCTCTGATTGCGTGACCGGAAACTCGAACTCTTCTCCGTTTGATAGGCCGACCGCGGCCATGCGCTGCCGCAGCTCTGCAAGAAGATGCGCCATGCGTGCGGCGGCCGGTCGGACACCCATGTTGACGATCCACTCACGGAAGATGGCAGCGTCAATGAGCGTCTCCCGCCAGAGGGCGCGAGCAATGGCCGGATGTGTCCCGATCAGACGTTCGAGAGCAGAATGCGCGATGTAGCCGACGGTTGCCGGGGACATCGTAACGAGGTCATGATCCATGGTCTTCAAGAACAGACTCTGAAGATCTGGAATGTCGCCCGGGATGTGGAAGGAAAGGATTTGCCGCTTTCCGTTAGTGGCGACCTTGGACCGAGAAGCGAACCCCTTGATGATCAAGCAGGAATGGTTGGGACGATCTCCCTCCAACACGAGATAGGTGTCTGCGGGAAGGGTTTTGATCTCCAAAGGTAGAGAACGGAGTGCGGTTGCTTCATCGTTGGTAAGATGGTTATCAACCCGCAATCTGCGGGTCAGCATTTCGGTGGGATGCATGATGCACGCGCGATGGCGAAGTCCAAGACCATCGACTTGAGGCTGGGTTGAAAAACCTCGGAGCGACGAACCTAAGTCGCCGAAAGGCCGCATCGTGCGGCAGACGCCAGATCGACGACGTAGACCGGTCCTAGCGGAGGAGAGCAGTCCGCCACTAAGAGAGCTGGACGTATAATCACGAAAGTTAGAACGTTCCTACCTGTTAAATGTGGCGCGATTCCCGGCAGGCGAGAACCGGCCCGTCGCCAAACGCGCGTCTGACGACGGGTCGTCCCGGGTGGATGCCGTGTCTAGATCACGGCACAGACCAACTTCTCAATCTTTGCTTTGCGGAGTCGTTCCTACCTGTTGAAACGTGGTTTGCCTTGTCACAGCCTATGTGCGCTTCAGGCCAACCTGCGAAGAACTCAGGTCGAGCAAATCTTGTCCACTGCCACACGATCAGCGACCTTCCCAACCTGGGCGCAACATCACAGGCGGGCCGAAAGCGGGAATGCGGATTGAGGTGGTCAGCCGCTCATGCTGGCCAGCGCAAACTAGCGTGTGCGGCAAGCAAATCCCTTGCTCCGCGTTCGAAGACAGTCTTTTCCGGACTGTGGGAGAGACGAAGCGCTCCGCAGCTCCTCCGCCGCATAAAAGGTGTGCGACCTATCTGACCCGTAAGGTTGAAAGCCTCGTTCGCACCGCGGGCCCGACAAAGAACGACCCCAGGCCTGGATCAGTGACCCAGGGCTGGGGCCGCTCGGGCTAAGGGAGATAGCCTAGCCTGATGCGCCTGAGCGCACGTGGAATCAAAGCCGGCTAATGAACGGAGTTCCTATCTCGTGGGCTTTACTAAACTTGGCCGCGCGAAGCAACGGGCCAGATGCGGAAAGAAAAAGCCCCAGCCGCTGTCTGGGACGGCTGGGGCACTCGCAGAGACCACCTGTTGTCCGGCAGGTGTTGGCGGATTAATCGACGGGACGGGTGCACGTTCCAATCGAGTGTGCGCTGCGCCGCGGGGAAAAGACCTCAGCTCTTGAGCAATGGGAATGAGCTGAGGTCTTCGTAGCAAAAAGGCCCCGGCTTGCACGGGGCGGTGGAGCTGGGGCGACTTCACTTGGGGGTACCCTTGGGAAGGGCGTCGGGAAAGCTTGGCAATGGCAGAGAGGTTCCTAGCATCGAGAAAAACACTCGATCCTCGGGGGATCTGCAGCCGACCAGTGGCGCTTCATTGTCCCCAGTACCGGGAAAGGTGCTGTCCGTATTTTGGCCCTTAGTGTCCTAAGCGGAATTTGGAGGTGTCCCAAGTTCCTATTCGAAACGAGTGTTCACTTTGATACTTACGTACCTTGATGTCGGGGTACGTGAATGGCTGAGACAGACGCCGAGCGCTTCCGGCAGGAGGCCGAAGAATGCCGCCGGCTGGCGGTTCAATCCCGCAGTCCTCTGGACAAAGAAACATGGCGGCGCTTGGCCGCCGAATGGCTGAAAATGGCGGAGGAAGCCGAGAGGCGCCGTCCTCGGTTTTAGCCACACGACTCCAAGACCTTTGTTTCGCCCCTATGATGTCACCGAAATCGTCGCCTCGCTCAGCACTATGCTGAAGCAGCGTCTAGCACGCGGGACAGGGTCTCTAGCCAGCAGCTTCAATGTTATCCAACAGCTACGTGGTCTTGCTCGTAGTTCCGAGGAACTAGAACGTGCGGGTGGGCTTCTCTCGTCGCTGGAGCAGTCGAAAAAGTAAGGCCGCCTCAGTTGCCGCCCCTTCCTTGATCTAACTCAAACGGCATCAGCTTCCACGGCAGATCATCGGGCGATGCCAGACCCCAACAAACCCACTGAGGATAAGCAAGCCAAGCCATCGCGCCTGGATGAGGCGCGGCGCGTCATCGAGGAGTACGCCGCGGACCTCCGCCAGATCATCACGAAGCTTGCTCCCAAGCTGCATTAGGGCCGCCTCAGTTGGCGGCCTCCGGTCCACTCGGCCAAAGGAACGACTCTTGAGTCGAGAGAGTTGAGATTTCGGTCTGTGGCGCGATAGTATCGCGACATCCACCCGGGACGGCTCGTCGTCTGACGCGCGTTGGGCGATCGGTCGGTTCTCGCTGCAGGCATTGACGAAAGTGTGCACTTTGTAACACAAGTGATGGCAGGCTTCGGGCGCCCGTGCGACGTTGGGGGATGCACCCTCAATCGCAATCATATCGGTCACTCGAACGGATATGCCGCGAACAGGCCTTTATCACGATGACACCAGATACAAAGGTGGAACTGTTGCAAATGGCCCGCGAATACGGGCGAATGGCAGACTGGCTGGACCGTCAGCCTGAGCCTAGGTTCAGTATTGAACCAACAATTACTTTGGGAGTTTAGCTCCCATCACCGGCCAGGCTCTGCCCGTAGGCGTCGGTGGCTGAGAGACCGATTGCGCTCCCGCCTGCAAAATCAGGGAGCAGCATGTGTCGGACTTGTCCAAGAGCATAGAATCGCTCGTACGTTCTTGCCGCCTAGCCTCATACCAGGCCGAAATGATCGCAAGGGCGAGAGAGATGCTTGCTCGGTCCGAGGCGTTGCTCCGGCAAGGCGTTCCTTCAACATTCCTGGGCAAGCCGCGCGATGCGCCCCCTCATCAGGAAGATTGAACCGATTACGCCTTTTGAGCGTTTCCTTATTTGCTCCGGCGTCAGATCAAAAGATACGTGTTGCCTGATGGCCGGGGCGGGATCGGACTTATGACTATCACAGAAAGGACCGTGGCTGTTATCGGTGGAGAGAACGCAATTGCGTTCCCGCCCGCGTCGAACAAGGGAGTAGCTCCATGGCGGAGCGACGCCGCTTCAAACAAACACATTCTCTGGAAGAGCACCTTGCCAAAGAGGCATTTCGCTTGCGCGAGGAGGCCGAACTGCTTCCACATGGCCGGCTCCGTGAACAGCTTGAACGCAGAGCACGGCAGTGTGAGACCGGCTCGCATGTGAGCGAGTGGCTGCGATCTCCCGGATTGAGACCCCCGGACTAAGCCGCTGGAGTTAGCAACTGCGAGCCTTCAGCCGACTTGTCGGCGATGGCGGAGTCCTTCGGCAGCGAGTTTACTATTGTTGAAGTGATGCCCGATGAGGGATCAACGACGGAGTTGTGGATCGCCCTGGCGAAGCCCACTCAGGCGGTAACTCTAGTCCTCGCGGCAGTTTCTGGAGGCTGGACGGCCCGTGTCGTGCCAACTGTACTTACCGAAATCCAGCAAAGCACTTTTGCAGAACTCCATCTCCAGCCCGGCGGGGCGGCGGCGCTGCGGCATTAAGAATATAGGTCCGGTTCTGGCCCTTCAGCGACTTCGGGAGACGTCCGCTTTCCCGCCGCTCTTAGGGATTGAGCAGACATCAGGCCGCCAGCCACTTAATGGTACACAGCCGTGAAGCGACTACTTGCTCTTAGGGCTGGGACGAATCCGTTTGCGGCCCTTGGCTAATGGCTTTGGAGTGGCGGCTCCCTTGGGCGGTTCAAGAATGAATTCTGAGAGCCGAACACCTAGCGTTTCGGCCAGTCGCTCGAGCAGATCAATGGTTGGATTCTCGGTTTGTCGCTCCAAGCCGCTCATATACGAACGATCAATCCCAGCATCATATGCCAATTGCTCTTGCGGAATACCGCGAGCGACGCGGATTCGGCGGACGTTCCAAGCCACAAGCGCACGAGCTTTCATGCGCAAAAGCAGCCATCACGTCGCAATCTGGTTGTGGTTGAGGCGCTTGGTCATTTTTTGCTCCTTGATGAAGAATCCTGTTCGATGGACGTCGTCAGTTCCTTCTCGTCGGTATCGACTACGAACACTGCAAGCAGCTTGGCCGGTCTCGTCTTGCTCGCATTGCGGCTGACGGGATGGCGCGAGCCCGGCGTTTCGTAGAAGCTTTCGCCAGCGCGGTAGACTCGCCTGGGTCCGTCAATCACCTGCGATTCGATTTTACCCGTCAGAACGTAGCCGAAGATAAAAGCGGACTTGGCGTGGATGTGCGAAGGCGATGCCCCGCCCGGCGTGTAGTCGACAATGACCACAACCAGCGACTTGCCAGGAATGTTGGGTATGGTCTGCTGAAAGTGCGGCGTGACCATTTCGCCGACCCCATGGCCGGCGGCAGGAGTCGTCGTGACGATAGCAAGGGCGGCATACGCCGCACTGAAGATGAATCGCATTTTCATGGTTGAGTTCTCCTCACTGCATGGTTCCTGATGTTGTCCGGAATTGGCGACTCACTTACGAACCACAGTCTTCAACGAGATCGACGAGCACCCAGAAGGAGGCAGCGAACAGGCCAACATCCTTGAGCAAGAACTGACCTGGCGCGACCGTGATCGCTGGTGCCCCGAGCCGCGGCACAACGACGCCCTGGGAGTCCGGTCGAGAGAAGCCCACCGGCTACCGAAACGCGCCGCGAACCTCTTCTATGGCCTGCTTGGGATTCTGAAGGTGAGGGTAGTGGCCGACACCGGGAAGGACCGTCAACTGGGCGCCAATTCTGTCCGCGAGCTCGATCCCCATCTCTTTCTTGATGTAAAGATCCTTCTCGCCCCACACGATCTTCACCGGGATTTCGAGCCGCTCCAGATGCGATTCGAAGTGATGCTGGTCCCGCGTAAAGCGGGCGTAGTAGTGCGAGAAAGCATCCGCCGTCGTGATTGCGCCGTAACCCCAGGCGCGTGACATGTCATCCTTGAATTCCCGCGGTACATCGAATTGCTCCTCCTTGGGCAGGCCTCGTCTGAACGCGTTTTCGAGGATGTCGTCGCGATTCCTGTTCAGCTGCTCGCGGGCCTGGCTCATCGAAGGTCCGGTCTTCAGGCTCTGCAGGCTCTCGTACATGTAGTGAGGTCTGTCGAAGGGAGCGAAATCGCCGACTATGATGGTCGTCGCAATTCCGGGCTTGTCCTGGGCCAGGAGAAGAGCGGGCAGCGCTCCGATATCCGTTGCATAGATTGTGAGCTTCGACGTGTCGATGCCCGCCTTGCGTATGTAGTCATTCAGAACGCGTGCGTAGTCCCTCGGAGCGTACGAAAACCTGTCGACCGTTGGCCGCGACGAAAGACCGAAACCCGGCCAATCGAAAGCGTGGACTTCGTAGTCGTCGGCGAGGGCTAGGGCGATATCCTTCCAGGCATACAGCGTCTCCGGAAATCCGTGCAGGAAGAGAACGGTCCCCCGCGGGTTCGCATTGTGAACCACCATTCTCCGGAGCGTAATATCCTTGTCGATCTCGAGGAAGCCAATGTCGGCCTTCCATTCTAGCTCAGATAGAGCTTGGGCGTGTGCCGGCACGCCAAGAGGGTCGGGTACCGAGGCTCCGAGAGCCATGGTCGCAGCGATTGCTATGGCGACGCCGCTGTGACGACGGCGACGAAGGCTGGTTTTCTCCGAGCTATTGCTCATGGTTTGTCTCCAAGATTCGAATTCAGGTGCATCGCGGGCTTCACTGCACTTCTCGAATTTTCACTCGCCCAGGATCAGAAGCGGCTTGCCTTTCTCGACGATGTAGGTGGCAAGCTCGGCGGCCTTGACGGAGCCGACGTTCTTCACGGCATGCGGCGTTCCGTGCGGAATGAAGAGCATTTCGCCTGCCTTGACGGTCAGTGGCGGCCTGCCGTCGAGCTGATACTCCAGGGCGCCCTCGGTGACGTAGACCAGCTCTTCACCGGGATGCGAGTGCCTGACGGCGCTCACGCCCGGACCGAACTCAACGAGTACCTGGATGACCTCGCGTCCGGCGGCGCTGAGATCGTTCCGGAGCAGATTGGTGCGCTTGATGTCGCCAAGGCTGGCTTCGTGGGCCTGAGCCACAGGCAAGGTCAACCCGCCAGCGACGAAGAGTGCCGCAACTGCGGCGATGGTGCGGAGTGTTTTCATTGGGTCTTGTCCTCGTTCAGGTTGATATCTTGCAGCGATTGAGATGACCGGTTCAGGTCAGTGTTGACGTAGTGGTCGAAGCGCCGCGGCGACTTCCCGGGAGAAAAGTTCGGGCTGTTCCCACGCAGCGAAGTGTCCGCCCTTGTCGGCCTCATTGAAGTAGATGAGATTGCGATAGGCGCGGCGGGCCCAGCTCTCCGGAGCGCGATACACTTCGTCCGGGAAGACGGAGATCGCGACGGGAAGCGAGATTTCGGTCGTCTTCTGCGCCGCGGAGAGAATGACGCTCTGACCCGCCGTCTCCCAGTAGATGCGTGCGGATGAAACAGCCGTGTTCGTCAGCCAGTACAGCGTGACGTCGTCCAGCATCTCGTCGCGCGTGAGCAGGCGAAGCGGTTCCGCGTTGTTGTAATCGAACATCCAGGCCGCCAGCCCTGCGGGAGAATCGGTCAGCGCGTAACCGATTGTCTGCGGCCGCGTTCCCATCATTGCGGCGTAGGCACGATACCTCTTGTAGAAGGTGGAGAGCGCGTCGAACGCGGCACGTTCCTTCGATGAGAGATTTTGCGGAGCAGGTGCGCCCGTGGCAAGCAGCGCCGCGACCTCGGATGGCACAGCCGCCGGCAGGTTGATGTGAATGCCTAGCAGTCCTGGAGCAGCCTGCCGCGCCATTGCGCTCGAGATCGGCGCCCCCCAGTCGCCGCCCTGGGCGACATAGCGGCCGTAGCCGAGGCGATGCATCAGTTCCGCCCAGGCTCGTGCGATGCGCTCCGGTCCCCATCCCGTGCCTTTGGGCTTGCCGGAAAAACCGAAGCCGGGGATCGAAGGCAACACCAGGTGAAACGCGTCTTCCGCGTTCCCGCCGTGGCTCGTCGGATCGGTCAGAGGACCAATCGTCTTGAGCAGTTCGAACACTGAGCCCGGCCAGCCGTGCGTCATGATGAGAGGAAGTGCGTTCGCATGACGTGAGCGGACGTGGATGAAGTGAATGTCGACACCGTCGATCGTCGTTGTGAACTGCGGCAGCGCGTTGAGCCTGGCTTCGGCTTTGCGCCAGTCGTATCCGGTGGACCAGTACCCCATGAGTTCGCTGAACGAAGCGAGTTGCAGGCCTTGCGACCCGTCATCTACTGTTTCGCGGTCGGGAAAGCGTGTCGCCGCGACGCGCCGGCGAAGGTCAGCCAGCGCCTCTTCGGGAAAGCTGACGTGAAACGGACGGATTAATTCGTTCGACTCAGCCAGCGCGCGGTGGAGAGGGAACAGTCCAGCCGTGCAGGCAATCGTGACGCCCATCGCAGCGCTTCTCAGCAGTGAGCGCCGATCCTGGTCGATGACTTCGGAAACCTGCAGCCTGTGCATCTTGCTCTCCGTTTCCAGAGCGGGTCGACAATCTGGCTCGCGCACCGCTTGGTGGCTTGAATGTCGCCGGAGAACGGGAGAATTGCTCGTTAGGTGTTGTTAAGCGCTGTTACCGGTTGGGTAGGCTGAAGAAATCAGCCTGCGGCAACCACATGGATTCACGATCAGGCCAGCGAAACTTGAGTAAGGTTGATTGTGACAATTTGCCCGGACCCGCGCTTTTCGAAGCGCCTTATTCGCCTACTACAGTCTTTACACGTCGCAAGAAGTGCGGCTAAGTCTCTGATCGCAAAGCCCTTCCTACAACGATGTTGCAACGGCACAGATGACGGCAAGTTCTGCTGTCTTCTCGAAAGAAATTGAAACTGGATGGCGGCGGACGCGGTACAGTCATTCTCGCCGGCCAGCCATCGACAAGGTGAGCGCATGTGACCGGGCTTGAAACAACGAGCGGTTCTGGCGCGAGTCCCATGAGGGCACCGCAGCAGGCAGACACGGTCTCTTTCGGACCGTTCTCCCTTCACGACAAGACGCGGCTGCTTGAAAGGGATGGGCAGCCAGTCAAGGTGGGCAGTCGGGCACTGGATATCCTGCGGCTCTTGGTCAGCCGCGCTGGCGACGTCGTATCGAAGAACGAGCTGTTGGCCCACGCGTGGCCGGGTCTTGCCGTCGAAGAGATCAGTTTGCGAGTGCATATCGCCGAGCTTCGCAAGGCGCTCGGCGAGGGCAAGGAGGGGGCGCGCTATATCACCAATATACCGAGCCGCGGCTACTGCTTCGTCGCACCGGTGCATCGCATCGCAGACGCGCCCCCGGCGGTTTCGCTTGCTGCGCAGGCGCTGAGCGCCCCGGAGACGACGCTTGCGCCAATCCTGCCTCACCGCCTAGAGCGGATGATCGGACGGGATGATGTTGTGCGGGAAGTGGCGGAGCGTTTGCTGACCGAACGCTTCATCACGCTCAGGGGCCCTGGTGGAATCGGAAAGACCACCGTTGCGATCGCGCTGGCCCACGAGCTCTCAGCACAATTCGACGGCCAGGTTCGCTTTCTCGACTTCAGCATGGTGAAGGATGCCGCGCTTGTCGCCAGCACGATCGCATGGGCTCTCGGGCTCGTGGTGCAGCATTCTGACCCGACGGACAGCATCGTCGGCTACTTGCGCAACCGCCGCCAACTGCTGGTGCTCGACAGTTGCGAGCATGTCGTCGAGGCCATTGCCGGGGTGGCAGAGCGTATCCACCAGCAGGCGCCGGGGGTCAGCATCCTCGTCACCAGCCGCGAGTCGCTGCTTGTGGAAGGCGAGCAGATTTTCGAGCTTGGTCCGCTCGAGGGGCCCCCGCAGGGTGCGGGGCTGAACGCAAGCGAGATGCTGGCTTATCCGGCTGCGCGCCTGTTCACGGAGCGGGCTGCTGCGGCGGGCCATCGCGCGGAAATTGTTGACGAAGACGCCGAAGTTCTCGCCGAAATATGCAGCAAGCTCGATGGCATAGCGCTGGCGATCGAACTCGCCGCCGTGCGGGTCGGCACGCATGGATTGCGCGAGCTGGTGACCTTGCTCGATGGCCGGCTGAAGCTGGAGTGGCGCGGCCGGCGGACGGCGCCTCCGCGCCATCAAACACTCGGTGCCACGCTGGACTGGAGCTATGGTCTGATCAGCGAGAGCGAGCGGATCGTTCTGCGTCGCCTTGCCATTTTCGCCGCTCCCTTCACGTTGCAGGGCGCGACCATGGTCGCGGGCGAGGCGGGCGATCCGGCCGAGCGCATTGTGGAGTCGTTGGAGCAGCTCGTTGCCAAGTCGCTGATTTCGGTGCGTCCTGACGGCGCCGTGACGCGCTATCGGCTTCTTGACACCACCAGGGCTTATGCGATGCAGAAGCTCGCCGACAGCGGTGAGGCGACGAGTATCTCCAGCCGGCATGCCCGCTACGTCCAGCACGCGCTGGAAACGACGGTGGCAGATGCAGGCGGGGGCGACCAGGCATCGCGTTCGCGCGCTCGGACGGTGCTGTTTTCCGACGCGCGTGCGGCGCTGAAATGGGCGTTCGCCAATGATGAGGGCGCTGGACTGCGCGTCCCGCTGGCCGGTGCCTGCGCCAGGTTGTTCGTCGAGCTCAACCTGCTGGACGAAGGGCGCCTATGGTCAAGCCGCGCGCTTACTATGCTGGACGATTCGACGCGTGGCAGTGCATGGGAACTGGAGCTGCAGGCAACGCTCGGACACGCTTTCATGTTCACCGAGCGCAACAGCGATCAGGCTGAAACGGCACTGCGGCGTGGCCTTGAGATTGCTGAAGCCCTCGGCGACGGCGCGAGCAAATTCAAGCTGCTGGCACGGCTAAATATGTTCTATCGCAGGACAGGCGATTACAGGCTTTTGTTGCCGCTTGCCCTTGAAGCCGAACAGACCGCACAGGCGATCGGAGATCCGGCAGGAATTGCTGGTGGCAAGGGCTTGGTCGGCGTCTCCTATCACCTGATAGGCGACCAGCGCGCGGCACAGCTGCATCTTGAGGAGGGAGTTGCGGGCAGTGAAGCTCTGCGCCGCATGCAGCCCGGCCATTTTGCTTATTCGAGGACGCCGCAAATTCCGCTCGCTCGCGTGCTTTGGTTACGAGGCTTCCCTGATCGGGCGGTCGAGTGCGCCCGGCCCTTGACGGGGTCAGCCGCGCCGCGGGACGCCGTGATGTACTGCATTTCGCTTTGCTGGTCAGCTTCGCTCTACGGTTGGGTCGGCGACTGGTTCTCGGTTGAACAAATGAGCACTCGCCTTTCGGCTCATGCCGCCAGCCACGCGCTAGCAACTTATCAGGCCGTGGCGGCCGGCTTTCGCGCGCAGACGATGATCGCGCGCGGCGAACTCAAGGAAGGGATCGAATTGCTGCAGGCCGTGCTGCCACGGCTGCATGCTGACCGTTACGAACTGTATGCCTCCGCTTTCATCTCCGAGCTTTCGCAGGGCTTGGCCGAATTGGGTCAACCGGCGGAGGGGTTGCGCGTCCTGCACGAGGCAATCGCCCGCATCGAGCCGGCCGGCGAAGCTTTCGACGCACCGGAGCTTCTGCGCCTACGCGGTGAACTGGAGGCGCGCGGCGGTGACGCGAAGGCGGCAGAAGCAAGCTTCATGGCCTCGATCGCGCTGGCCGAGGAGCAGGGCGCGCTATCGTGGCGGCTGCGAACGGAGACATCGCTGGCCCGCCTTCGACGCAAGCAACGCGGGGCGAAGCCGCTGGACGGACTGGCCGAGACCTACGCCCGCTTCACTGAAGGGTTCGAAACAGCCGATCTGAAAGCTGCACGCGAACTGCTGGAAGAGGCCACAAAGTAGCCGCTGCGTCAGCCGAAGCGGAAGTCGGAGAGGTCGATCGACACCATGAGCGTATCGAGCATCGGCTTCAGGTCATCGGCGCGCAGATAAGCCCTGCGTCGGGTCGGAATCCAGATGCCGTTCACGTTCACAGGGTCGGAGACGTACTGCGCTGCCGGGAAGCTGCCGGCAATATCCACGTGGTAGTCGTGCCGGCGGATGAGCATGTCCTCGCCGAAATAGAAGTCCTGCTGGGAGCTGTGGCTGGCGATCGCCGCAGGAAAACTGGCCCTCAAGCCACGCCAGCTCTCCGCTCCCTCTTGCCACGGCTCGATTTCCTCGACTTTGAACCCATCCGTGGCGAGCAGGAACGGCGTGGTGAGGTAAGTCCAGAGCGCATAACCGTTGAAATATGCGCGGTGCAGCGGATCCCAGCTCGTTCGGAGGTCGTGCCGCGCAAACGAAGCACGAGGATCGGATCGTTCGGCGACCACGCTGCCGTCGGCTGCAAGAATGGCAATGCGATCGGATGTGAACTCGGTATGCCGGTCTTTTCCAAACGGCTCAACCGAGGCCCATTGCCGATGCAGCTCGACCTGCATAGTCCGCGCGATCGGATCCTGCGGGACGCCCTTGAGGGCCCAAAGGTCGCCGCCGCTGACGATGGTCGCGGTGAGCGTCTGGTGAGAATTCCAGCGGTCCAGGCCCCCATGGGCCTCGACCGCATCGGTGAGCAGCGAAATCATTCTCGTCTCCCAGCTTAGGTTGGTTGCTTCAGCAGAGCGCTATCAATCGGCATTTTCCGCAGACGCTTGCCGGTCGCCGCGAAGATAGCGTTGTTGATCGCCGGCACGATCGCCGATGTGCCTGCCTCACCCATACCGCCGGGCGGCTCCGAGCTGTTGACGATATGAACTTCGATCACCGGCGCTTCGTTCATGCGCAGCATTTGATAGGTGTCGAAATTCGTCTGTTCCACACGTCCCTTCTTCAGCGTTATCTCGCCGTACAGCGCGGCCGTGGTGCCAAAGATGATTCCGCTCTGAATCTGAGCTTGGACCGTGTCGGGATTGATAACAGTACCGCAATCAACGGCACACACGACTCGCCGTACGCGGGCAACTCCATCTTTTGAGACCTCGACTTCGGCAACCTGCGCGAGGTAGGTACCGAAGGCGGACTGCAGCGAGACGCCGCGGCCGATACCCTTCGACAAGGGCCCTCCCCAGCCGGCCTTTTCAGCGGCAAGGTCGAGCACCGCCTTCGCGCGCGGAGACTTGTCGAGCAGAGCCCGTCGATAGGCGACCGGATCCTGCTTTGCCGCGGCTGCCAGTTCATCGATGAAGCTCTCCACCACAAACACGGTATGCGACGGACCGACGCTGCGCCAGAACGCTGTCGGAATGCCAGGCGGCTCCACTCGCACATACTCGACATGAAAATTTGGTAGGCCGTAGACGAGATCGATCGCGCCTTCCGTCGAATCAGGATCGAGCCCATTCTGGAAGCCTGGAGGTAACCACCGCGCAATTACAGACGAGCCCGCGAAGCGGTGGCGCCAAGCTACCGGTTTGCCTTGATGATCGAGGCCGGCGGCGATACGGTCAAACCAGTAGGGGCGATACATGTCGTGTTGGATGTCTTCTTCGCGCGTCCACACCACCTTCACAGGCCCATCGACCTGCTGCGCGATTTGAACGGCACGGATTACCCCGTCTGTCTCCAGCCGTCGGCCGAAGCCACCACCGATCAGATGATTGTGAACGATCACCTTTTCGAGCGGCAGGCCGGCGGTCTTCGCCGCCGCGGCTTGCACACGCGCGACCGCCTGGCTGCCAACCCAGATTTCGCACGCATCCTTGCGGACATGAACCGTGCAATTCATCGGCTCCATCGTAGCGTGGGCCAGGAACGGGACCTGGTAGTTCGCCTCGATCCTGGTCGCGGCGCCCGCCAGGGCGGCCTCCGAGTCGCCGATATTTTGTGCGACTGCGCCCGCACCAAGCGTCGCCTGCTCAAGCTCGCGTGCAACCGCTTCAGTCGTGAGCCCGGCATGGGGGCCATCGTCCCATTCAATCTTGAGCGCCTCCAACCCCTTTTTGGCGGCTCCCATGTGGTCAGCTATTACCGCAACTGCGTCGTCGAGCCGCACGATTTGGCGCACTCCCTTGACGGCCGTGGCTGCCGCATCGTCCACAGTCTTCAGGCGGCCGCCGAACGTCGGCGATTGCGCCAGCGTCGCAAACCTGACTCCGTCTGGTCTTGCGTCGATGCCGTAGATGACCGTTCCGTTGACTTTTACCACTGCGTCGAGACGCTTGGCCCGAGTGCCGATCAACTTGAATGCTTCGGAGGCCTTGAGCGTGACACTGGCCGGCACGGGGACCTTCGCTGCGTCAGCTGCGATCTCACCATACTTGAGGCGCCGCTTGGTAACGGAGTGTACCACCTCACCATCTTGAGCGCTGCAGGACCTCGGGTCGACGCCCCAGCGGTTGGCCGCGGCGGCGACGAGCATTGTCCTTGCGATGGCTCCCGCCTCGCGCAGCGGCTTCCATGCACCGCGCATTGCATTCGAATTGCCCGTCGCCTGCACACCGAGCAATGGATTGGCGTAGAGCTTCTCGTTAGGAGGTGCGTGCTCCAGGCGCACTTGCTTCAGGTTCACCTCGAGCTCTTCGGCGATCAGCATGGGAATCGAGGTGTAGGTGCCTTGACCCATCTCAACATAGGGCATGGTCAGGACGACCTGGCCGTCATGCTGAATGCGAATGAATGCGTTCGGAGCGAAGTCGGCGAAGGCAGCGTCGCTTCTGCCGAAGGGCAGAGCCAAGCTCAGCATCAATCCGCCGCCAGCGGCTGCGGCCGTAGCCAGGAAGCCGCGGCGCGAAAGATCGGTGTCGGTAGTACGGGGAACGGCGCGATCCGGTGTCATGGGTTAGCCTCCCTTTGCATTCGATTGCGCCGCGAGCTTGATGGCTTCGCGGATGCGGACGTAGGTGCCGCAACGGCAGATATTGCCGCTCATGGCCTCATCGATGTCGGTATCGGTCGGATGTGGGTTGCTCGTCAGGAGCGCAGCAGCGGACATGATCTGTCCCGACTGGCAGTAGCCGCATTGCACGACCTCATGCTCGAGCCACGCCTTTTGAATCTTTGCGCCAGCATCAGTCTTGCCGACAGCTTCGATCGTCGTGACCTGCGAGTTGCCGATGCTGTCGATCGGCGTGATGCAGGACCGCGTGGCGACCCCGTCAATGTGAACGGTGCAGGCGCCGCAAAGCGCCGCGCCGCAGCCGAATTTGGTGCCGGTCATGCCGAGAACATCTCGCAGTACCCAGAGCAACGGTGTGTCGCCATCGACATCGGCACTGCGTGCAGATCCATTGACTTGAATGGTGAAGGCCATGAGTCATCTCCATTTTGAGTTACCGGATGGGCGCGCACATGGCGCGCCAGCTTCTTCGATCGTCGAGGCGTAGCCTTTCAGCTGCCGAGCTGGCCGACGTAGTGCCCCAGGCGGTTCTCGACATCGCCGGGGCGATGGAAGCCGCGCGCCATCAGCGCCTTGATCCTGGCCTGGGTGGCAGGACGTCCGAGCGAGGCAATAAAGGCGTCCCACTCTGGTGCGATGTCCGCATCGGCAGGCAGGCTTGCCTTGTCGACTAGGCGCTTGGTCTCGGCAATCGCCTCCTTGTCGAACGAGGCGATCCGCATCGCCAGCGCATCGACGAAGCTGTCGAGTTCGGCGTCAGGAAGCGAGCGGTTGACGTATCCGTAGCGCTCGGCGAGGTCGCCGCTGACGTCATCCGCGCTGAGCAGGATCTCCAGCGCGCGTCCGCGCCCGACCAGGCGAGGCAATCGCGCCATCGGTCCGCCACCGGGCACGAGGCCGGCACCAACCTCCCATTGGGAAAGAATAGCCTTTTCGCGGCTTGCGAAACGCATGTCGCTCGCCAGCGCGAGTTCGCTGCCGACGCCCGTCGCCCGCCCGCGAATCGAGGCGATCGAGACGACCGCTGCGCGGCTAAGCCGCACCAGCATATCGGGAAGAGCCTGCAGCCCGGTCGGTCCGGGCGGAATGCTCGTCGAGTCCTCAAGAGGCGCGAGGAAGTCGTAATGGGTGAGGAAAAAGCCTTCGACAGCGCTGTCGAACACGACGACCTTTACCTGCTCGTCGGTTTCTAGGGCCCCAATAATCTCGTTCAGCTGCGGGATGCTTTGGCGGCCGAAGATATTCAGCGGTGGATGGTCGAACGTGACCCGCCAATAAGAGGGCAGGCGTCGCTCGAGCCGGACACGTTGAGTGGAAAATGTTTTCTCTAGGCGGGTCATGTGATGCACTCCGTGGTTGCCGGCCGACATTCCCTCAAGAACTCGCAGAACGCTCGTTAGGCGTTGTTAAACGGTGTTGGACGCTGCGGCAGACGACAAAACGTTCGTCTGATCAGGCGCTTAGGGCGGCGCACCTTCGGCACAGCTGGCCTGCCCGGCTTTAGAACCCGCACGACCGCGATACCGATCCCCCGGGCACTCATTGTCCGGCTTTGATCCGGCCAAATCGCGCTGACAACGTCTAACAACGCTTAACGAGCCAACCTGCCGGACCCGGTGCATACCGCTTCCACACGAGGCCGGCGTCTTTCGAAAGACGACGCCTCAAACGGGAGCAAGACCATGCACAAGCACGTCAACCAGACTCGCCGCGAGTTCATCGGTGCCGCTGCTGCGCTCGCGACCGGCATTGGCTTGACCGGCCCCGCAGCCGCGCACCTGAGTCAGGTCGCCGAAGCTGCAGATGCAACGACACGGACGCCGGCAATAAGTGCCTCTCTGGGAAATCTGAAGCAGATCAATGCCGGCCTTCTGAACGTCGGATACGCAGAGAGCGGACCCGCAAGCGCACCAGCGGTCCTGCTGCTGCACGGTTGGCCCTACGATATCGACAGCTTCGCCGACGTCGTGCCGCTCCTGACCACCGGGTATCGAGTCATCGTGCCGTATCTGCGCGGCTATGGAACGACCCGCTTCCTTTCCGCTGCAAGCGTACGCAACGCCCAGCCTTCGGCAATCGCAGCGGACATGCTTGCGCTGATGGATGCGCTGAAGATCGAGAAGGCAGTCGTGGCCGGCTTCGACTGGGGCGCGCGCACCGCCAACATCATGGCTGTGCTCTGGCCGGAGCGCGTCAGCGCGATGGTGTCCGTCAGCGGCTATCTGATCGGCAACCAGCAGGCCGGCAAACTGCCGCTGCCGCCGAAAGCCGAGTTGGAATGGTGGTATCAGTTCTATTTCGCCACCGAGCGCGGCCGCATCGGCTACGACAAGCATCGCCTTGAGTTCGCGAAGCTGATTTGGAAGCTCGCATCGCCGAAATGGAAGTTCGACGACGCCACCTTCGAGCGCAGCGCGAAAGCCTTCGACAATCCCGATCACGTCGCGATTGTGATCCACAACTATCGCTGGCGGCTTGGATTGGTCGACGGCGAAGAGGCTTATGACGAACTCGAGGCGCAGCTCGCGCTGGCGCCGACCATCGGTGTGCCGACCATCACCATGGAGGGCGACGCCAATGGCGCGCCGCATCCTCAACCCGCCGTCTACGCGAAGAAATTCACCGGCAAGTACGAGCACCGGCACATCACCGGCGGCATCGGCCACAATCTTCCCCAGGAAGCGCCGGGGGCGTTCGCACAGGCCATTCTCGACGTCGCCGCGCAGGTGTGATCGCGGCGCCGATATTCACCAGGCACACAACAGGAGAGAACCATGACAGTAGCAGTCAACCCCGCGAAGGTCCGCTCGACGGACATGAAGTTCGAGCTCGCCGTTATCCCGGTCTCGGATGTTACGCGCGCCAAGGAGTTCTACGCGCAGCTTGGCTGGCGTTTTGACGCCGAATTCACCAACGGCAGCGACTTCCACATTGTCCAGTTCACGCCCCCGGGCTCCGGCGCCTCGGTGATCTTCGGCAAGAACGTCACGCCGGCCAAGCCGGGCTCTGCCCAGGGCCTGTACCTGATCGTGTCCGACATCGAGGCCGCCCGGAAGGAGCTGCTTGCGCGTGGCGTCAAGGTCAGCGAGGCGTTCCACGGGGGCGACAACGTCCACACCGGTACCGACGAGCCCTACCTGTTCGGGAGCGTCCGGATCAGTGGCCCGGATCCGCAGCGCCGTACCTACCAATCGTTCGCATCATTTAGCGATCCGGACGGCAATGGCTGGGTGCTGCAGGAAGTAACCAACCGTCTTCCCGGCCGGGTCGAGGGTGACACGACCTTTACGTCAGTGTCCGACCTCGCGGCGACGCTTCGCCGCGCGGCGGCAGCCCACGGCGAGCATGAGAAGCTGACTGGCGGACACGACGTGAACTGGCCGGACTGGTACGCCGAGTACATCGTCAATGAGCAGGCGGGCAAGCCGCTGCCGAAGTAGCCATCGTCAGGTGCGGTCCGCCGGCGGCCGGCGACCGCACTTTCAGCAACCAGCAGCGGAGTAATGCCTATGAGCAACCGAATCCTCGTCTCTACGGCTCCTATCGTTCCGACCGGATGGGTATCCGGCTCGCCGAATACGTTGTCGACCAGTTGCGCCGCCGAGGTGATGACGCCGAGCTGATCGACGCCAAGGCGATCAACCTTCCGATTCTCGACCGCATGTACAAGGAATACACGAAGGGCGAGGCGCCCGCAGCGCTCGAGCAGCTCGCGCAGAAGATCAAGGCGGCCGATGGCTTCATCTTCGTCACCGGCGAATACAACTGGGGTGTTCAGCCTGGATTGAAGAACCTCACCGACCACTTCCTGGAGGAATGGTTCTGGCGGCCCGCTGCGATCGTCAGCTATTCAGCCGGGCGTCTGGGAGGAGCGCGCGCCGCTACCGCATGGCACGGCACACTGTCCGAAATGGGCATGGTGGTGACCTCGAGCACGATCGCCGTTGGGCCGATCGGTCAGACCCTCTCGGCCGAAGGTCAGCCGACCGGCGAGGGCGGCAAGGGGCTCGAGCAGTCCTTTCCCCGCTTTGCCGACGATTTGATGTGGTGGGTGGAGGCCGGCAAGGCCCAGCGGCAGCGCAAGGCGCCACCGTACTAAGTCACGGCTTTCACGCTTCGACAACGGATCAATTCTTTTGGCAACTCACAACACGACCGCAACGGACTCTACCAACCAACGGAGATGAAAATGACTCAGCACAAGGCAACTGCCCTCATTACCGGTGCATCGACCGGTATCGGCGCGATCTACGCCGATCGCCTGGCCAGGCGCGGCCACGACCTCATTCTTGTTGCGCGCAACAGGCAGCGGCTCGCCTCGCTGGCGCGCCGGCTCACCGAGGAGACCGGCCGGAAAGTGGAGACGGTCGAAGCCGCAATCTCACCTCGCAAATAGCCTCCAAATTGCTACACCCGGGGTCGCTATGGCCAACGAAGGACGGAATTCCACTCATTGGGCGCAGCAGCTGGTCCGAACGCTGAAATTCGTCCATGAGATGTTATGGAAGAACTCGGCCAGAGGCTTGGCCGGTTGGCGGGGACGGCTCCAGCTCCGAGCTTCCCGATCGTGAATTCAGCTGCTTTAAGGCGGATTCAATATATTCCGACATCGCATCCAGCCATGCTTGTTCGTGCTTTGGCAAAAAGTCAGTTAGCCTCGGCATTTGCCAGCAGCCATGCGAACTGCCCGATTCCTTGCTATCCTTCGTTTCTCTCGCGGCAACGCTGCTGCGAAGGGCAAAAACAACAAAAGACCCCCGGTTGCCGCTGGCCTCGTTCAGCGGGCGGCCGATCTCAAGCACCGCACGGCCGAGTTTCCCCAGGTTGAGTTCGAGGCGGCGACGGCGCGCAGGTGCCGGTGAGCACTGCTTCGATTACCGCCCGCGTACCGCCGACGTCAATCAAGCTTGCATGGACGGTGCGCCCCTTTCGCTCAAATTGCTATCACTTTCTTGGGCTTGTCGAGTCATTCATGAGATACCAGCTCCAGTTCGATCAGGCAGGCGAGCACCGTCCCATCGTCTCTTGCTCTCTCGCTCAACGAGCAGAAGAGCGGCCGCCTCCTCGACGTTCGAAGCCAACACGGACAGCTTGTCTTACCATCCCGCAGCGAATCTCATGGACCGACAGAACAGAAGCTCGGCGTGCGAACCAGCGCCGAGCCGCGATTGCCGTGTTTCTGTCTGTCAGCACCATTGATCAAGCCGAGCCTGAGGCACTTCTCGTTCTGGTCAGACGCTGTCGGGCGCTCGCTTCTTCGCAAATTGCTGCCGACGCGATCGCTCACAACGACGAACCCGTCGAAGATGGTATTGAACTGTTTCTGATTGCAATCCGCTCCAGCGGCTCTTTTGCCAGGCGGGACGGCTGGACGCACGGCAAAGCCTTTCTGCGCACTCCTTTGGCAATCTTATTTATGCCTGGGGCTCGTTATTCAGCCCTTTCTTCCCCATATCCAAGTCTAGCCTGGTCAGCCATCGAGATTGGCCGGAGTGCGCGGAGACTTCCAACGAAAGGGCTCTGCATATGTTCAAATCTCAGCAGCATCGCGCAAGAGCAACCGCGTCAGGCGAGCCCGTCAAGGGTTCGAGCAACGCTGAGGAAAGCCGTAAATTCAAGACCTGGCGGGCCGGCTTCGTCTTATTGACGGAGCACAGGCGCAACAATCAAGTCGGTCGCAACGAGCTGCCTTTAACAAAGGACCCGCCCAGCGATGCGAGATCGGGCGCTGTCGCTCTGTCGCGATGGGAGAACGAGGGAGGCTCAGTCCGCGACGAACCGCCGATGCGAGGAAACGCCGAAAAACAGGAGGAATCGTGATGTCACTTACACAACTTAGCGTCGATGACAGCGCCCATAGCATGGATGGGCTACGGCTTTTTGCTCAGGATGGAACTGAACGCGTCGAGGCGTTCGTAGGCCGCAAAGTGATGGACGTCTGGGCCGAATCCGTCGAGCACCATGGCGGACGGCAAAGTCTGTTCCGCGATCAATACAATGCGCTTGGCAAGCTGAATCTTGCGGCGATCCAACGGATTGTGAGCGCAAAATACCAGCGAGGAGCCGCGTTCAACCGGCAGCATCCTTTTATCGAGGTTCTATTCTCTGACATTACGGAAAGCGGCGAGGCTCTGGATCTGAGTGAGCTCGTGCGAGAGGTTTTGCCGCCGGCCTTTCATAGGCTGACTTGAGATCTGCTCCACGAGAATGCACGAAACTAGTCTGTCATTCGCTGGGACCAACAAGGACAAACTGGCGGCGGGTCCAGTTCGCCCGGCCACGCGCTCGGTTTCGCTGCGCGGCGGTCAGTCCTTCCGGTCGATCTCGGATTTGTCGCGCAGAACCGCGTTCAGAAGCGAGCTATGAACCTCGATCTTTCCATTGATGAAGCCGAGCTCGCGGAACTTATTCATGAAGAAGCTAACTCGGGATCGGGTCGCGCCGATCATTTCGGCCAGCGTTTCCTGGCTGATGTTGACGCCAATGGGCTGCGGGCTGGCGTCCTTGCCGAAATTTGCCCAGCAGAAGCAACAGGCGCGCCAAGCGTTTCTCGCTCGAATTGAAGAGTTGGTCGATCAGGTCTTCTTCGATCCGGCTATTGCGCGCGAGCAAATACGCCATGAACAATTGAGAGAACTTCGGCTTGTCTTCGAGCGCTGCAATCATCGCCGTCTTCGATATTCTCGTGATAACGCAGTCTTGCATTGCCGTAGTCGTGGCAATACGCACTAGATGACCGTTGAGGCAGCCTTCACCAAAGAATTGTCCCGGCTCTAGAATCCCGACTTCCTTACCCTGGTCCGAAACGACCGTGAGCTTGACCTTTCCCTCTTGAACGTAGAAGACCGCGTCCGCGACGTCTCCCTGCGCGAACACGTTCTGACCTTTGGCGAATTTAGAAATCGATTTTCCGGCCCCGACCTTGGCAAGGAAGGCTCTGGGATCAAACAAGTCCTTCGCCGCTTTCACCAAGGCAGGACACCACCGTTCGCTGGACCGCTAACACCTTGTCATATTACCACAATTTGAAAGGAGGTTTACCTGTTGGAAGGCGTGGCATGCGGCAACTGGGAACTAAAATGACAAGAGGAAGCGGTTGGCTCGACGTGGGCTTCACGGACTCAGCCTCCTCAAGTTCTTCGTTCAATGTCGATACGACCAATCCTGATGCTTGACCATCTAGGTCAGCTTTGCAAGCGTCCCCGTGGACTGCTGGAGATGAGAGGCGGGGGTCTATCCGCAGATCTCCGCGGCGCGACCTGCCCGACTATCCACGCAGCTCCACGGCTTTCCCGCGGCCGAGCGATTCGGCACAAGCTTTTGCAACGGCTGAGTTTGGCTCGGTGCTTCCCGGCATCGTGGCCCAACCGCCTTTTTCGACGAACTTGCTCTGGTCCCATGCATAGGTCGCCTTCTTCATTTCGACCAAATTCGCCGAAGCATCAGCGGCTTGTCGAAACTTCTCAACGCAGATGGGTGTGAGTGAGAGCCGCGACGACAGCCGTCGCAGCACTATTCTTCGCGAGCGTCTCGGCCGTCCCACCCGTCACCCAGCCGCCCCAGCTGAACCCGACGATTGCCAGAGCAATTGCTCCGGCCGCAGCTCCCCACAGTGCCGGCTGCAGGGCAGCTCTTGTCTCCCTTGAGATTTCCATGGTTTTCACCTTGACTTTGAGGTATGTGCTTTACCCGTAAAAGAGGCTAGACACGTCGAGCGATCGGCGTCTGTACCAAATTGCTCACTCCATCGCGTTCGGACACTCTCGGCGGATGGCCTGATGCGCCGGTTCGCTGCAGTCTGGCGCCAGTGCCTACGGCAAGTAACTGCCTCGCGATGCTCCGGGAAATGCAGGGCCTTTGTGAGACTCTCTGCCTTTCGCAGTTGGGCGCGGGCGGTGCCGATGGTCGGGTCCGGTGTTCCCTTTTGAACAGACAGCGACGTTTGCGCCTTGTTTATTCCGTGCATTGCCTGACTTGAAATGTATATCTCCGATCAGCCCGGCCCTCGTGGCCGGGCTTTTCGCTAACGAGCCGCCGGTCCTACTTAAACCGTGGCGGCCGAGATAGAAGCCGCACAGTCGCTTCCACCAGTCGCTGAAGTGGCCGTTATCTTTGAAATAGCCCGGCTGAACCGATAAGGCCGCCGCAGCGGCCTGTTCGCGAGTGAGCCTTTGCGCGGGCGCACACCAATATCTAAGCGGCATTCTGTTGGTGCCCTCTCGGGGGCGAGACCCAGCGTCACCGCCGATCGTTTCGCCGCTAGGCGACGTTGCATTGTGTCTCGTAGTTTGGACACCGCAGGCCAAGAAGCGGGGATGTCGCTCACGGGGACAATGCAGCGAGACCCACGATTGACTGTGCTTCTGCGCACCCCGAACGAGCTCGCGCTGCGATGCCATCGCTTGTGGGGTTGCGGCAACACAGTCGGTAGGCAATAACACCGCAGAATTTTCACGCCATCTCGACTGCCAGTCATTATTAATTAGGCGCTAGGCCCGAAACGGAGTAGCTTTTTTTAGCGGTCAAGCGGATTGCTTGCTCGACAGCTGCCGAAAACGGGCGACGTGCCGAAGTCCTCGCCTCCATCTAAATGGCAGCACATTGCCCTCGGTAGGCAACCTCTTTCCAAAATTGCTGTTCCAAACACGTGGAGGGCGAACCACCCCACGCGCGTCAGGCGATCTGCTGAAGGAAGAACGACATGAAGATGAGCAATGTAGTTCCCAGCGCTCGGTCTGTGGCAAAGTACACTTATAGCGCGGCGACCATTTGGGTAGCTCCTTCTGCTCTCGTCAAATCGGCGCATCTCCTTGAAAGGATTGGACTCGCCACGATTGGAGGCTCGTGCGGCATGTACGTTGCCGCAGCGTTGATGCGCATCGAACACGAGCTGTTTGGAAGTAGCTGGTTCATCTTGCTGATGATGCTCTACGGAGCTCTTAGCTTCTATATCGGCATCGACCTGCCTCGCCATCGTGCTCAGGGGCTCTCGGAGGTGCGAAGCCAGACCGATGCGGCTGAGATCTTCAGTGCAGCAGGCACATTCATTGCCGCGATTGCAGCGTTTCTGTCTGTCAGCATGATTGTCGTTGATCAGGTCGTATCTCACGGTTTGATCGTTGTGATCGCATGCTGTTGGGCGATTGGTTCTTCGGTCCAAATTGCCGCTGGCACCATCGCTCGCAACTACATGGTCGAAGCTGACGGCGGGTAACTTCCGATTGCAATTGAGCTGACGCCGCTGGTCTCCTTTTGAGCGGCCCGTAGCCAATGTGCGAGAATGACCATGACAGCGGTTCGATCGCGATCTGAAACGGTGGCTTTCAGGTATCCATTCCGGATCGCAAGCATCGAGCGCCTGTTACCGGCGGGCTCGTATGAAGTCATTACCGACGAGGAGCTGATGGAGGGCTCGTCAGTGCCGTCCTTTCGGTGCGTCGCCACCAGGATCATGGTGCCTGCCCCGCTACGTAGCGCTGTCGTCGAGATGATACCGATCAGTTCGACCGATCTGTCCACGGCTCGTGACACGATGCGTTGGCCTCCCACGAGTGATGTGCCTGTTGACATCGACAAACATCGCGACATGCCCTCGCCAAACTTCCAGCGGACGCTGGCGGAGATCGAAAGCAAGGCGTTGCGCGGTCGGCGGCTGCAACTTGAATCCGAGTTGCTTGCGATTCCTGCGCGATCAATGGTGAGCGCGCTGCCAGAGCCGAAAGGGTCTGGCCGGGACCTGCGTATCGATGTTTGCCGTGGCATCGCGCTATGGTGCATCTTTCTTGACCATGTCCCCAACAACATCGGAAGCTGGCTGACGCTGCGGAATTACGGTTTTAGCGATACCGCGGAAGTGTTCATGTTCCTCTCGGGTGTGACCTGCGCGTTGGCTTACGGCAAGGCAAGTCGATGCGATGGTTGGGCGAGTGTGGTCAGCCGTACGCTGTGGCGAAGCTGGGACATCTATGCAGCATTTCTCCTGCTCACTCTCGCTTGCGCCATCATGGTTCACCTCGCCGGTGGCGGACGGATTGCCGACGAAAGCAACACGCGCATTCTGCTGGAACATCCGGGCGCGGCTCTCGCGTATGCCGCGATCCTGCAATATCACCCGGTCAACTCCGACGTCTTGCCACTCTTCGTGATTTATCATCTGCTATTTGCGCCGCTGCTGTGGCTGATGCTGCGAACGCCGAACGTGATGCTTGGAGCCTCGCTGTTGCTTTATGCTCTGGTGCACGTCTTCGGCTGGTCTGTCCCAGCATGGCCGAATAACGTCTGGTTCTTCAATCCGCTGGCTTGGCAGTTGCTGGTTGTTCTTGGTGCCTGGTGTGTCATCGCTGGCAAGACGTTCTGGCCGTGGGTTACCTCGCGCACGGCGCTCGCAATTGCCATTCTCTATTTGGGTTTTAGCCTGACGATCGCGTTGAGTTTGAACATTGGATCTCTGGCCCCGCAAATGCTGGCGGAGCTGGTCCATCTGCTGGACAAATCGAATCTCGCGCCCCTGCGGCTGCTGCATTTTGTTGCTCTCGTGATTCTGGTGGCGTGGGCCGTGCCTCGCGATTGGCGTTGGCTTACGGCTCCGGCGATGCGTGGGGCGATCCGCTGTGGCGAGAACTCCCTGGCAATTTATTGCCTCGGCGTCGTGCTGGCGCTTGCCGCCCAGATAGTACTGATCGATATCTCGCATAACCTTGCCATGCAGATCACGCTCAGTATCGCCGGCATCTTGGTAATGATCGCGGCCGCGACGCTTCTCGGCCTGATCAGGATCAGACCGGGGCGGCAACCACAAGGCCCAGCAGAGTAGTTTGCGTGGCGAAATTTAGATCCACGTGAGTAATAGGCGCCGGCAAACAAACTAGCAGCTTACCTTGCTCGGCGATGTACTTTGGGCATCCCCCACGCGCCAATCATTGGCCCTAGCTACTCGTCCTTGTCGGTGTGATGAAGGTTGAAAGCCCGATCGTACCTGTCGCGGGCTTCGGTACCAATGCTGTATCGGCCGGGCCACCATGAATGTGGTGGACTGTAGTTGTCGTTCTCAGCGTCTGCTTTAGCTTTTTCGTTCAATTGTTCGGCCGTCCAAAACGACATTGATTTATCTTTACCCACACCTTGTTCCTCCAACTGGGACGACAATCCTCGTCTAGAGCTAATTTGACTCCTGGCCAATTCAAGTTAGGAGACTTGACCTTGGGATTGGCAATTCAACTCAGTGCCGGACGCAGGCAATCAGCTAAAGGCATTTGGCCCAGACGATCCCCCGAACGTGGGCAGTGTGATCGGCTATTCCCATCGCAAGCTCGGCAACTCCAAGTTCTCGGAGGGCTGGTACCAGCTCGGGCTGAAAACCGTACTGACGTGTCATTATTGCGGTCTGTGGCAAATTGAGCTGGGCAACCGCGATCAGGCGCAAGAAAATGCAGAAAGGCCGGCATCGCTGCCGGACCTTTCGTTTTCTTTGAGCGCTGCACGGTTGGACTTAGAAGTCCATACCACCCATGCCTCCCATGCCGCCGCCACCCGTAGGCCCGCCGCCGGCGTTCCGCTTCGGCACCTCGGCCACCATGGCTTCGGTGGTGATCAAGAGAGCCGCGACCGAGGCCGCGTTCTGCATCGCCACGCGAACCACTTTGGTCGGGTCGATGATGCCCTTGGCGACCAAGTTGCCGTACTCACCGGTCTGGGAGTCGAAGCCGTAGGAGTACTGCTCCTTTTCCAGGATCTTGCCGACGATGACCGAGCCGTCTTCACCGGCGTTGATCGCGATCTGGCGAGCGGGGGCCGACAGCGCCTTGCGCACGATCTCGACGCCGGTCTTCTGGTCGTCGTTCTTGGTGCGCAGACCCTTGAGATGCTCGGAGGCACGGAGCAGGGCGACGCCGCCGCCCGGCACGATGCCTTCTTCCACGGCCGCACGGGTCGCATGCATCGCGTCATCAACGCGATCCTTGCGCTCCTTCACCTCGACCTCGGTCGCGCCGCCGACGCGGATCACCGCGACGCCGCCAGCGAGCTTGGCGAGACGCTCCTGCAGCTTCTCGCGGTCGTAGTCCGAGGTGGTCTCCTCGATCTGTGCCTTGATCTGGGCCACGCGCGCCTCGATGTCGGCCTTCTTGCCGGCGCCGTTGACGATCGTGGTGTTCTCCTTGTCGATCATCACCTTCTTGGCGCGACCGAGCATGTTGAGCGTGACGTTCTCGA
>Ga0214542_1002743_pt1 | contig 36239 bp, 25 predicted proteins | sample CNSS1metaG_FD_160096 | JGI IMG/M metagenome (GOLD analysis project Ga0214542, IMG submission 160096) | Root nodule microbial communities from cowpea collected in UCLA plant growth center, Los Angeles, California, USA - CNSS1 | ecosystem: Host-associated > Plants > Roots > Nodule | place: USA...
ATATATTATTTATGTTTTTTTTATATATATATATATATATATATATATATATATATATATATATATATATATATATATATATATATATATTTTTTTTTTTAGTGAATGGGTTATTAAATTAGAGTATAATCCATGTTAATATTGCGTATTTACATTTCTTTTAATAAATATTAGATAAATCTTATTTATAATTTATTAAAAAAGATAAAACCAGATTCAAATAATGAATTTGAGTATGATTCGTTAGATGAGTATGTAATATATGTTAGTTGAAGAAAATTAAAGAACTTGGAAACCTCTATTTCGTCAAATAACTAATTAAAGAAATATTATAAGTATTTTCAAGAATAAATATTCAAATTTATGATATAACAACGGATTTATAATTCTATTCATGTTAATTCAATTTTATGATTGTGGCTTCTCAAGTAATCGTATTCTTCATTTGACTTTCATGTGACAAAAGAAGTGTAAACATTGTAAATCCCATGTGAAAGAGAATATTATTGGACAATTGGACAATTATCCAAAGCGAATAATTATAAATGAAAAAGAACAATGAAAAATGCCGTAATTGTTTTGTCCAATTAAGTCTAACGAAGATAAATAATATCGGCAAAGTGAGTGTGAAAACAAAGACAATAAGAAAGGCAAAACAACTTCACGAAAGGAACAGTGATGAAATGATGTAGTTGCAGAGAAAAACAAACTGTAAAATAACGGTTACTTGTGAAATAATTTTAAAAATAATAAATAAGCCTGTAGACCCGCAGATCCGCAAGCCAAACAACGAAGCAGACTAAGAAAATAAACTCATTTTTGAACTGCAGAACAGGCCAAAACAAGGGACGGATAAAAACGGCTAAGCTAACATGTTTTGCCATCCCATATGTATAGCTATCAAATACGTCTTCCTACATTTTCATCATTTCTATAGGAACCCATAATTTTATATTTTATATTACATAATTTAAATATAAAATTTTATATTTTATATTATATAGTTCAAAATTTAAAATTTGTAATTCAAAAATATATTTAGAATTTAATATTTTAAAATCCTAATTTTACGATACATTTTAAAGCACACTAAAATATAAAACTTATATTTTACATTGAAAAATGTATAATTTAAATTCTATCCCTTCTCCGGTGTTAACATACTTTACCAAAGTGTTGTTGTATGGACATGACATACACAATTTGACATGGTGGAAGTCGATATTGCAATTGGACAAACTTTGTTGGTCAATCCAAGTGGTTAAGTTCACATCGACGGGGAACAAAGACAAAAGAATAGAGTACCGGAGAAATTGTAGAGTTTGACGGAGTGATCGATGGATCCGAGGCAAGGCAAGTGGAATTGGGGCTAAGCCAGGGTCGACGGTGTTGTCGTCGGAGTCTGCGAACGGATTTGAGGAGGAAGCGAAGGTGCGATTATTCGGAGTTGAGGAAAAGAAGAAAGTAGAAGAAGGTTTAGTAGCTGGGAACAGAAGAAGAAGGAGTACGAAGGTAAAATTGTCATTTCATCGCATCTCTGGGGTGTAGCGAGAAAAAAATGGGGTGCAGGAAGCAATGGCAGCATTATCTTGGTTGTTACCATCAAAAGTCAATAAGGGTCTATTTCCATATTTGGTCTAACATGACCTCAACTTATGGTGTGATCGTCATCACCACAGCCTCCTCCAGCTGCTCTTGCGTTGCTTTGCTACTGCATTATCTTGCGAGTTGATGGGCATGAGAAAATTATGTTACCAAGAGAGAAGAATTGAAGCGAGAAGGGGTGTGAAGAAAGGGGTAAAGTGGGAACTTCAAATGACTAAAAATGTTAGTGGTGTTAAAAGGAAGAATGGGGGTGTGAATAGTATGTTGGGCGTTGTCAACGGTACGAAGGTCGAAAGTGGAATATTGTATGTAGATCAAATAATCAAAATTGAACGACTTTCAAATTCAACTCTCTATTTCTTCAAATGCTCCAAGTATGCGTCAATGATATGAATTTTGGATACGCTCAGAAGATCTGGTAGGAAAAAGGCAAGATCGAACACCTCGAACAGACCTTCGTTTGAAAAAATGGTACGAATGAAATGTGTTGATTTTATCACTAAATCTCATCTAACTTTTGATTGGGTATATATTGTTTTGTTTGCAACCCTATACCTGTATACACAATCATGTGTATATTGATTGCAACCGTATTACCTGTATATCTGTATTCTTCTTGTTTGCTCTAATTTTCCATTTGATTATTAAACAATGTCTGATTATTTTTAAATATCCGGTCTTAACTTTAATCATTTTGACATCATAGACGGGGGATGAAGGCCCAAGCTACACAGTAGATGATGCTCTAGTGGCTGTGGGTTTTGGAAATTTCCAAATTCTGGTGCTTGTTTATGCTGGTGTTGGTTGGGTTTCAGAAGCAATGGAAATGATGCTACTCTCTTTTGTAGGCCCTGCAGTTCAAGCTGCATGGAGTCTTTCCGCTCACGAAGAGAGTTTGATAACCAGTGTGGTTTTTGTAGGCATGCTAATCGGAGCATACTCATGGGGCGTTGTTTCTGATAGATATGGAAGGAGGCAGGTTTTTCTCCACTAGTTCATTATGTTTTACATTTCAGTCATATTTCAAGTATTTTATTTTATTGGGGGAGCGGCTTGTTCTCCAAATCCAGGATTAGCCATGCCTCGGTTAAAATCTTCCAAATATCTTATATTATGTATGGTGCCAGGCTATGCCGATCATAGTTATTTTGTGCTCCTGTTATGTCATAAATAAAATCTCTGTTTCAATTTGAAGTGCTTCCGTTTCAAGTGTGCTCAGCATTGTTGGTTCATTTATTATCTTTTTTCTTTGGTTTACTTCAAAAACTCAGGAAAGGATTCCTTATCACAGCGACAGTTACAGCCATAGCTGGTTTTCTTAGTGCATTTGCTCCTAACTATATATTATTAATTGCCCTTCGTTCTGTGGTCGGTGTTGGTTTGGGAGGTGGACCTGTATTATCATCTTGGTTTCTAGAGTTTGTTCCTGCTCCCAACAGAGGTACCTGGATGGTTATCTTTTCAGCATTTTGGACTATTGGTACCATTTTTGAAGCCTCACTTGCATGGGTAAATTTTCATTAATTTCAATTACATTTTACAAACATGTTCTTGAAAATTTGAATTCTTAATATATAGATCAGCCTATTCCCTCTTTCCTTCCCGGTCTTACCAGTTAACCACGAACATAGATCATCTATTTCACCCTCATAATGGTCCTTGGGTGTAGATTCGTATGTCATATTCTTTTAATTGATATTAAGTGATTCACACCTTGAACATGTTGCTCTTACTTCTTTATTTTCTCTGCGAGCTCCAAAAAAATTCCAATTTGTTTCAAGTCTATTTTTTAATTTACCCAGGATTCAAGAACTCAGTTTTCGTTCTATCTGAGATACAACTACCCCAGAGATGTGTACTTTTTTCATTTCACCTTAGAAAGTGCTGACACTTCACCTCCTATTCTTAATGAATGTATCTTAACTCGAATTAATAATGCAAGTGTTATGGCAAATTTTCTAAGTTGGCTATGTAGTTTCTATTCTGTCGCATGATTTAACAAATTATACAGCAGACGGTTTCACCTGAAGTAAAACATTCCTTGCAGATTGTGATGCCAAATCTGGGTTGGAGATGGCTTCTTGCGCTGTCTTCTCTTCCCACCTCTTTCCTTCTTCTGTTCTACAAAGTGACTCCTGAATCACCAAGATACCTATGCTTGAAAGGAAGAAAAGCTGAGGCAATTGAAGTTTTGGAAAAAATAGCAAGAGTAAATGGAAGAGAACTTCCTTCCGGTAACCTTGTCTCTGACCACGAAATTGAGCTACAGCAAATTGATAACCCTTCAGAGGACGCACGCTTGCTCTCTCCGAGAACAAATGAAATTAAACATCCTTCAGGAATGGATTCAAATTTAGGTGGTATCTCATCATTGTCGGTGCTTCTCTCACCAAAGTTGGCAAGGTCAACAGTTCTATTATGGGCTGTGTTCTTTGGTAATGCCTTTTCGTATTATGGCCTTGTTTTGTTGACAACTGAGCTGAACGGACATAGTAAATGCATGTCACATAAATTGCAGACCGAGAAGTCCCAGGATGTTAGATACAAGAGTGTTTTTATTGCCAGTTTTGCAGGTATTTTCTTACTGGTTTCCGAGTTTTCATACTCGACCGATGCAGGAAAATGCCTGACTGATACATAACTTAATTTTGTGCATAGAGATACCTGGACTCCTCTTGTCAGCTGTGGCAGTCGACAAACTCGGTCGTAAACTATCAATGTCAACCATGTTCTTCATGTGCTGTATTTTTCTTCTTCCGTTGGTATTCCATCTGCCTGAAGGCTTAACAACGGGCCTTTTATTTCTCGCTCGCATTTGCATCACAGCGACCTTCACAATTGTGTATATATATGCACCAGAGGTAACGTATTACTGCAAAATAATTCTGAAGTATCTTGTTGAAACAAAGATAACTACTAGTAACGAATACATGTTATCATTCTGATATTCTTTCCCCAAACTGAACCTCAGTAAGTTTAATGCTTGAAACACCCAAGTACTACCAAAGACAGTTTCAAAGCGAGTAAATTATATATACACTTCCCTTGCCATTCTTTTTTTTCTCTTCAATTGACTGTTGAAATAGCACCATTTAGCAAACAGCAAACAAAATACCTAAGAACAAACTCGCTGGTGCAGCGAGTTTATAATTATAGTTAAAAAGAAACTATATTTTAAGATGAAACTGAAAGTGATGCAATTACAAATGATATGAAGTGGAGTGTAGTTTATTTCTCTAACAAATGACTGATATGCATTTTAAGTTTATCATTTATCATTTTTCAAATAAATTTTTGGTTAATAATTTCATTCTTTCAACTGTATAAAACATTTTATATAGACCGCATCTTAAATAAAACTATTCTGTGACAAAAATTTCTCTGTCACCGATTAAAATCATTTGTATTAAGTATAATATTTATGTTCAAAAAAGACAAACGCTGGATGTGGTTTGGCAGGGTTTAAGACGATGGCGCATATAGTTAAAAGATAGTTTAAGAGAATTTTTTTGGTCAAATACTTCTTTATACATTACTGTAATTTAATATTTCAAATATTTATATGAACTGCAGATGTACCCAACATCAGTCAGAACAACTGGTGTGGGAATTGCAAGTTCGGTGGGCAGAATTGGTGGAATGATATGTCCTCTGGTTGCTGTGGGTTTAGTACATGAATGTCATCAAACTGCGGCTATCCTTCTGTTTGAGATCATAATACTTTTTTCAGGAATATGTGTCATGTTTTTACCGATTGAGACCATGGGCCAGGAACTGAGAGATAGTGTGCAAGTCTAAAGCAGACCAACAGCATATACACATAATGAGGTCTATTTCTTGAACTTTTGAATCATGAAAATATACAAGCAAATTGTTGTTCTGCCCTTGGAGAAGACGAGCAGAACGGCAGTAGAAAATTGGAGAAGAAGCAACTATAGGGCAAGTGTTCTGCTTTCTAAAAAACTTCTGTCATTCTACTTCTTAGTTCATTATATTTGAACCATTTTAATTACACTTTTCCACGCATTTTGATCCTTCTTCAATATGCAAATGCATATTATTCTGTAAACTGGAAATTAGATTGTTATTGATGAGAGTAAAATAAAATACCATATTACTTTTCTAAATTATAAAAATAAAATGATTCTAAACTAGTAAGTGTTAGATAATATTTGTTAAGATAAAAGAGTTTTTTAAAAGTATAATTAATTTAGACATAAATTGATTAAATAAAAGTTTCAATTAGTAATTAAAATTATTTTTCACAATCATATTACAGTATATTTTTTCATTTCAAATGGAAATAGAACATCAGGCAAATGTCCTGCCATATATTTTAAAAGGGATAAGTATGTTTTTAGTCCCTGAACTTTGGTCAAAAATTGAAATTCGTCTCTGGTCAAAATTTTGATAAATTTTGGTCTCTAAATTTTAAAAATGAATGAATATAGTCCTTTTAACTCAATTACGTTGACTTTTTTCAACATGCCGGATGTGTTTCATGTTAATATTGGAGTTGTTTATGTCGTTTGATACATTATCGACTCAATATTTACTGAGAAATGCATTCAAAATCTAAAAAAAAGTTAACAAAATTAGGTTAAAAAGACTATATTTATTCATTTTTTAAAGTTTAGGGATCAAAATTTATCAAAGTTTCGACCAGAAACGAATTCTAATTTTTGGTCAAAGTTAAGCAACTAAAAAGATGTTTATCCCATTCTAAAATAATAACATTGTCCTTGTGAGTTTTATTTTGCGTTCAGGCGTGGTAAATCGAGAGTGACATGTGAATGTTTTGATGCAGAGAAACAAAATCGTCTTCTTCCGGAATACAATATCATATTAAGTGAGATTATTTTCAACAATTCCAATTATGCGCGAGTTATTGAAGTAGTTTTTTTCAGAAAGAAATATAATTAACATTTATTTATTATAATTAAAACAAAATAAAAATGTATATTTAATCAGGTTTTAAGTTGTATACTTGTAATTAAGTTCTTATTCTGTATTTTTTATATCTATTGAATATTTTTTATCAAATTCAATTATGTTAAATATAGGCATTATAATATATTTTATTATTAGAATATCCAACTTTATTAATTAAATTAATTAATAAGGACGGGATCGAATTCATTTTTAATTCCATTAGATCCAGATTTATAACAATAAAAAATGTTAATCTATGAAAATGGATAAAAATGAGATTAATTAACCGACTAATGCTGTTTCCTTTATGCAATAGAATCCGCAAACCCCCCTAATTACAAGCAATTTTATTGAACACACTGAAATAATTTACATTTATTTAGAAGGAGGTACTCCACCACTGGATGAATAGACAGGTACTGTTCATAGTTTGCATTTTCTTGAGATTCTTGTGCGGGTTTTGAAGATCTTTCCTCTTCAGATTCATGGCGGCAATCCAACCACCACAGGCTCCGGATCGTACAGCCGGTATGTGAACGCCGCACAACTCCTTTATTTGTCTTCTTTTTCTTATCATCATAATTACTAATATATTTTCATCGAATTTTGACCTTCCCAAATTTTTCTTTCGACGAAGTAAATGATCAATTGAGAAAATTTTATTAATGTTTATGAATTCAATAAAAGAAATATTATTTTGGTTGTAGTTGATGTTCGATGTCCATTACTTTCTTTTCTGTTCAGCCTTAAACCTTACATCTGGGTACGACAATCATAAGTGATGTTGATCTGGGTATCTTAATTTTCTGTGTCATGAATGACACCATCCCTGGTGTTATCAGACAACAAAGAATTGTGGACTTTCGCTGTAATCCCTGATGGGATCATCGTGGTCTTAGTGAACAATTCATGCGTTGAAGTGGATTTTGTTGGGGGTCGGGGCTATAAGAAATGAATTATCACGCTTTAAGTCAGACATATCTGTGTTACGAATTTCGTAATTATGGCTTCAATCATCAACGACACTGAGAGACTACAAGGATAATTACTTTATTTGTGTATGTGATCTATTACACTTCATTTTATGCTTCCATTTCTTTCCAGCAATACTGTTTTACTGCGCTCACTTGCCTGCTTTTCATTTTGGTTTGCATGTGTGGATTTGTGTGCATGTAGTTATTAATTCAGGTTTTGCTGTCTCCAAATTTAGCTTTGCTTGGTCAATAATCTGTACTGCTACTACTTGTGTTTTTAAGTTCATACTGTCACTGAGCATATAGATCATGCATGCAGAAGAGATACCAGCCGAACCAGATAACATGAAGGAGCAGGTAGTAGTTCTCTAACTCATACAAAAATAAGTCATTTCACTAGATATGCCCCTGATAAATATATATAGGGAAGGGATCAAGTCACTCCTCATTCTAACCTTTTATTTCAGTCTAAATGGTTAATATGTAACTCACTTTTATCCATTAGATTAAGAAAAAAATAAAGGGTGAAGATGAGGAGTAACTCTCCTAAAGTTACTCGGTAACTTAATCCCTCTTCATACACACACACACACACACACACATAAACATGTCCTATTTTCTTAACTTCATTGATCAATACCTGAAAGTTCAATATCTTTCAAGTCTTCTCAGGGTACTGTGACTATAGGTCATTCGAGGGAGACCACAAGCCAATCAGGATCTTTAGGTTCGGGTGGAGATGTTCCTCTGTATCCTCCTAATGTGTATGCTCCCCAAGCCCAGGCTTTCTACTATAGAGGTTAATCTTCATTTCTGCAAGTCATTTTCATTCTATGAAAGAATTATCACTATATTATGTTGACCAACCACCTAGGGAGTTTCAGTTTACGTACATGGCTTTTAAGTTTTTCATATATGTGGGTAAAGCTATTGTAACTTCCTCATGTTTATGTGTTATTGTTCTTGACATTTTGAAATAAATTACTGAAATGGTACTATCATTTTGAAACTCATGATAGTATTGCAACACTCTGCCCGAGTTTTTTATCCTTTTGCAACCTATTCAACATTTTTCTTGCATTACTGATCTACTGTATAGGTTGCTCACTTTCACCTTCACATTCCTGTCATTGTTATCCATCTTATGAACATTTCATGGCACACAAATTTAAAAGTCCACAGATGTGTTAATTTTAAATTATGTTTGTGATCAGTTTGAGTTTGCAAAAGTGTAAGATTTAAGATAAGTTTTATTCTTTTGAATTGAATGGAGTGACTTTGTTCTTTTCTGTACATAATTTAGTAACCATTTTTTTTCCATACACCACATGTAATTATCAGACAATTTTCAAATTGCAAAGTGGCCATTGACTATCCCAATTTTCTTATGGTGCTCATTGTGCTGTGCTGTGCAAAGTTTATTTGGTAACTGGTGTTGCTATTGCTATTTTCTAATTCTTAGTGAGTCTGATTCCAGGTTTTGACAATGGCAACGGTGAATGGGATGAATATTCTTCATATGTCAATTCTGAGGGATTAGAAATTGGATCTCCTGTGAGAATTTGTCATCTCTTTTTATTTCTGCACAGTTTCTGTCTGCAATGCTTAACGCAATATATGTTCTTTTAAACTATTTTAGGGTGTCTACAATGAAAATCCATCCCTTATTTTCCATTCTGGGTATGGCTTCAACCCACAAATGCCTTATGGACCGTATTCCCCAGTTACCACACCTTTGCCTTCTGTAGGCGGAGACACACAGTTATACTCCTCACAGCAATTTCCATACACTGGACCACCTTATTATCCTCAGCTAATTCCTCCTAGCTTATCATATCTCAATTCGCCTACTCCAGTTTCACAGCCAGAGCTCACCAACCTGGTAGGTATTGACCAACAAGTTGATAACATGTTTTTTGGACCAAGAGCAGGCTATCCATCAGTGGGATCTTTTGGTCGAGGCAGCTTTCCTGTAGCACCTGGTTCCTTTGGCTTTCATGAATCCCAACAAGGATTTGAAGGATCAAGATCTGGTGGTATCTGGTCAGATTGCTCAAAACCCTCAGAAAGACAAAGATCTTTAATGCCTCTATCGCCATCTGTTTCTCCACGGCCCATGGGCTCACTTGGGTCATTTGGGCCGAGTGTTGGAATGGTTTGTTCAATAACTCTAGCATAATTATGCAAGATATTACATTTTCTTCTAAATAGTTGATGATTTTTTTGAAAATCAGTAATTAATCTTGCTCTTCACTAATGTATATTTATATATACAAATTTGAATAACAAGGGTACAACTTTTAGAAATTAGAGATAAAGGCTACAACCTATGACATACTATATGCAATAATAATCAGCTTCGTAAAAGGCTAGACAACATAAGATGATCATTTTTTAACCCCTTTTCTCTAGGTAGAGCATATAAATTGTATGCACCAAGCTTGGAACATATAAACTTAATTCAAGGTCTTCTTAAGGATTTAGTTCAAATATATGAAGTTGATCACTAGAGTTGATAAACCCATAACTAATATCCTTGGATAGCAATTTTTTTTGAATGAAATGATAATCAATTTTTATATGTTTAGTTATTTCACAAAAACACTAGATTGGAAGCAATGTGAAGGACTGCTTGATTTTCACAATATAACTTCATGTGTTGGACTTTATAAAATTTCAACTGTTGAAGTTGTTTGATCCGCTCAAGTTCACATTTAACTAAAGCTATAGCTTGATATTTTGCTTTTGCACTTAAAAGGGTAACAACATTTTGTTTCTTTCTCCCTAAAATAATAAGATTTCCACGAAAATTTCTTTTCTAGGAGCCTTTTTGGTATACGTTAGAGTGCGTACAACAATGCTCCGGTGATCAATGCAAGGATCTTGCATGGATTGGCTAACAACTCCGACAACAAAAGAAAGATCAGATCTTATAATTATGGGTTAAATGAGTTTCCTCACCAATCTCTGATATCTCTCAGGATTTGTGAAGTTTTCGTGTTGATTAGCCATTAACTTCTAATTTTGATCAGTTGGACTCACAATGGACCTACCCTTAGTCATGCTTGTTTCCTCCAAAATGTCTACAGCCTTCCTTTGAAGTTACAGTGCCTTCCTTTGACTGGACCATCTTAATACCAAGAAAGTATTTTAGGCAACCAAGATCATTACTTTGAAAGTGACTGAAGAAATGCTTTTCCAATTGGTAAATTTTAGCATCATCATTCCTTGTAATCACTATATCATTAACATAAGCAACTATGTAGTACATTGCATAGGAGAAGTATGGCAAAATGATCTACTATACTTTGTTTCAGCCCAAAGTCTTGTACTACATGACTAAATTTCCCAAACCAAACTCGAGATGACGTTTGAGATTATTGGGAGATCTCAAAAATTTGCAAACTAGGCCAAGCTCCCCCTAAGAATCAAACTCAAGAGGTTTCTTCATTTAAATCTCCTTTTAGCTCTTCAGGAAGAAAGACATTTTAATGTCAAGTTGATAAAAAGGAAAAGTTGAATAGTAGTGATTTTGGCTATAGGAGAGAAGGTATCACCATAAACAAGGCCATATATTTGAGTGTATCCCTTAACCCCCAACCTAGCTTTGAGATGACCAACTTCACCAAAAGGCCCAACAACTATGATCAATTGCTTTGTGAACATTTATGGGAAAAGTGAGTTATGATATAAGAAATAAAGCAGAAATAGGAAAAAATAAACAATGATAACTCAAAAAAGTTGTATATTGGACAAGGGTTTTGAGAAGAGTGAACACTTTTCCTAATAGCAATGAGCTACCTAGAATTATCATTATTAGGCTTTGTAGAAGGGGTTTGTAATGGTGGACATCAATTAGATGACTTAACAGATGAGGTTGTATCACTTCTCTGCATCTGTTTCTGACATGCATTCAGAGGGAATGGAACAACTTTAGTTGGACTATTTGAAGGAGAATGAGGCTAATTTTCTTGTTGCATATATAATGTAGAATGCAATGAATGAACAAGTAACACTTATGGTATTGAGGCAGATTCTCTTGTGGAGGAAGAGATGTGCCACGAATGAAGACTAATTTGTAAGCCTTGGGTAATTATGAGAGAAAGGTATCATGAAAAACGATTAGAGTATGGAGTGTGACAACAAGAGAAAACTGATTTTAAGGCTCCAATATAAAAAATAGAACCTTTAAAATTGGAATTCATATTGGTGAAAGTCATTGTTTTGCAGCTACTATGGAAGATCAAAATTGGCTTTGGCATCTAAATTGAAAGAGTCTGAGTCTACTGAAATGAAAGGCGTGGTGCATGGTTTGATCTCTATGAATCAAAGGAGTTATGTGAAGGCTACCTCATATGCAGACAAACCAAAATTCCTTTAAGTCCAAGGAGATAAGAAATATGGTGATCCATCAAAGTTGTGATGAGGGTAATGAACACACTTCAAATGATTTCACTCTAGTTGTGATAAGAAATAATTTTGTAGTTACTATTGCAAGTATTCCTCAACATAATGGAAAAGCTAAAAGGAGGAAGGGAACGTCGACGAACATGGACTAACATGGCTAGATGCATGCTTAAAGGAAGGAATATGCCAAAATAGTTTTGGGGGAGAAGCTGTATCCATAATAATGCATGGATGACAAGGAGGAGGCAATAGTGTTTCTTGGGTACCACTCAATGGGTGCATACAAATGGTACATTCCTATTAGTAAAATGATGTGTTGAGAAATCTGTGAGCAACTACAAGGTGGAAAATGAGTTGCCGAAAGGTTTCTAATGTGGCAATTAAGTGAGTTTGGAACCTGTTACAATGCTGGCTACTCGTGTGATTAGCAAAGGTGGGGACTCCTTGAATCAGTGGTTTGTTCAAATGGAAAGGGAAGGCGGTTGTAGAATCTACTTGGGAGGAAGAATTTACTGCATGAAGTCAGTTTCCCAAGTTCAGACTTAAGGACAAGTCTGATTTTCAAGGAGGAGTGATTGATAGGAGCCTAATCAGAGAATGATGGCCAAAATTGTCTACTTTCATATCAGCGGAATGGCCCCACTGTTGAGAGGAATTAGAGGAATCAAGGAAAGAGGAATGAGGTGGCAGAGAGAGAGAGAGAGAGGGAGAAGTGTGACTGTTAGCAGTAGAATTTGGTTACAGGAAGTTTGGAGAGAGAGGGAAGGATAATATCATTTTGGGAAGAATCATTTTCTGAGTCAGAGAGTTCTCTTCTCTTTAGGAGTTGAGTTCTGTGGGCAATTGGGATATTCTCCCCCTTGCATATACTCATTTTCAAATATAAAACAGTTTTTTATCTTCATTGACGTTTCTATTCCTTTTATTATTTGCTACTTTTGAGTTTTGGTTCCTAAAATTCTGACACATAAAGCTATTGATTCAGAACTTAAGTGATAAGGCTTACAGAGATATCTACGTATCTGTCCCAATTTTGTGTGTTTGATAACTTAATTCTCCCTTGTCTCTGCCTATATACCTGTTCACTAGTACCCTATGGCATCATTGGCATTCATCATGATCCAGATTTTATTGGTTGGAAAACAGTTTAACTATCAAACCTTGTATTTAAGAAAAATATTTCAGTGAATTTGAATGAAATAATGGGTAAAATGAAAATAGGTTTTCAGTTATGTTTTTTAATGGGACCTCATGTCCTATGACCCATAACTGATATTAATGTATTCCAATAAAATTTCTGAAATTTGGTCTTAAATTAACCGTTGCTTATCATCCATGCATGATGAAGTATTACTATGCACAGCATCGATGTGAAACAGTAGAATTTGCCAGATAGCAATACATATATACATTGTCAATATGTCACATAGTGCTGACCACTCTGTTCTTTGTAGGCCTCTCATCAACAGCAATCATTGTATGGGTTTGGATCTGGCTCAAACTCTTATGGTAGAGGTTACCTGCCTAACCAGGGCTCTAGCTTTGGAGGTACTTCTATTTCCAATCTTAATGATAGGAGTTGTGCTTCTCTTGAAAATAGCAGGAGGCAAGGGCGGCCATCTGCATCTCTTTGCAATTGTAATGGTACTCTTGATATCCTTAGTGAGCAGAATCGAGGTCCAAGGGCCTCAAAGCTGAAAAATCAAATTTTGGCTGAAAAAAATTCTGTGGATAATAGTAAAAATAGTGCATCTACTGCCAAGTTTCAAAATGAATCACTCAATCGGTCAGATTTTTCCATAGATTACAAGGATGCCAAATTTTTTGTCATCAAATCTTACAGTGAAGATAATGTCCATAAGAGCATTAAATATGGTGTCTGGGCTAGTACACCAAACGGAAACAGGAAGTTAGATTCTGCATATCGCCAAGCAATGGAGAAGCAAGAGGCCTGCCCTATATTTCTCTTTTTCTCGGTAATTATCTGGTATTTGTAACTATTTTAGTCCAAATATCATGCTACCATTTTCAACCTATTGTAACTATATATTTCTTGTCCTGTGTTTGAAGCAAACCTTGGTTCAGTGTTTTCTATTGTTGTCCTAATTTCTGTTAAAGAAAACTTATGATTGTTTTTTTGAGAAATAACTGTCTTGTTTCACAGTTTCCTAAGATAGCTTTTGGAAAAAATGTGGTTATTTCCCATGGAAAAGATCTCCAAACAAAGATTCAATTGGTTTAGTTTGACCTTGTATTCATAGCATTATATTGTTTTAGTTTTATGGGGTAGGGCATTTGACATCTATTGACTGATATTGGGTTTAAAATTACTACTGAAGTACTAAAATTAATTTTCTGTGTTTTTGCTAGTGTTTTTCTAACATAGATGACTGCCGTGAAAAAAAAATTCGCAACTATTTCCAGGTCAATGCTAGTGCTCAGTTCTGTGGGGTAGCTGAAATGGTTGGACCTGTCAATTTTGACAAGAGTGTGGACTTCTGGCAACAAGATAAGTGGAGTGGACAGTTTCCGGTGAAGTGGCACATAATTAAAGACGTTCCAAACAGTCAGTTTCGTCACATTGTTCTTGAAAATAATGATAACAAGCCTGTGACTAACAGTCGAGATACTCAGGAGGTAGAATCAGGGGTCTTTCACTATCTACGAATTTATGAAACATGTTTTAAACGTTTTACTGTTTTTACTCTAATTTCATAGCATGTCAGATTTGGGAGGAAGACAGAGGGAAATGATTACTGCAGGGTGTCAATGAGAAGACTTCTGACAATTGAATGTTGAGTTACATATTGCGTTGAGAAACTTTCTCATACTTTTAGGCATCCTAAAACTTATTTTTTGTCCTGATTTGTACGTTCACCTTGGTGTTTGGAATTACATTTGTCTGAGCTTTGCTTGGGTCATCTACCAAGTTTACTTTTTGCTCACTTGTTTTTGTTTTTAATTAGTTTTCAGATAATTATTGTTTCTAATTAAAGTGATGAGTGACCAGTTAGGTCAATTTAGCTTCCGATCCTAGGTATCACTGTATTCTATAAACTTCCAAACTAATTATTGAAATCAGTTTATTATGTGGTTTTAAATATTGATTACCTGCTACTGATTGGTTGCTCCTTTCTGATTTTAAACTTTACAGGTGAAGTTGCCACAGGGTATTGAAATGCTGGCCATTTTCAAAAACTATGAAACTGATGTTTCCATCCTGGATGATTTTGATTTCTACGAAGACCGGCAGAAGGCTATGCAAGAACGGAAGGCAAGGCAGCAAAGCAGCATGATGACAACTGGGTTAGTTGGAGAAAATGAACATCGGAATTCTGCTAACACAACTGGTGAATTTATGAAGCAGATGTCAAAGAGCTTTGCTCTAGTTGTCCGCTTAGATGAGAATAACAACGAAGTTGCCGCGGACAGAGATAATTTAGTCTCTCATGGCCCCATTGGGAACGTAGTTAAATCTGATGATGGTCAATCAGTGACGGCCTCTTCAACTCAAACCAGTTAGGAAGATGTACCAGAAATGTTGTTTCACATTTGGTGATTGAAAATTGGAATCATCCCTGCTTTATCTCATAACTTTTTTTCCAAACAAGGTAGCGTTGCCGTTGTTAAGTCGTTGGAGTCTATGGGGTTTCTAAATGAGGTACTCACGTAAGAGATTGGGTTTCATGTATAAGTGTCTCCTGCGGTGCGTCAATTACAAGTGTCGTTTTGATTTAGTTATCCCCACCCCCCAAAAAACAAACAATAATAACTTCTGCTCATTGGAGTGTATAGGTTAGATTTTAATCACCACTTTTGTTTAATAATTTCGTGTAGGATTGTTTTAGGCGTGTTTCATTTTGTAAAATTTCCTCGTCTTTACAACCCTTTTAATAAAGGCAGCAAATCCCCTTGCAATTATCATTGTTATTATTATGATCGTAGTTATCAGTTTCATTGTTACTATTATATTATATAATGAAATCCACACGACAATCTTCATTTCATGCAAGACAAAAAAATATGTATGGTATGGTTCTTTAAATTTTTGGTACCAAGTCATTGAATACACTAAACATGACAAGAAAACTCTTAGAATGTGTTTAAGAATTCATTAGTGCAAAACTATATTCACTTGATGCTTGCTAGTGCATAAGGATGCGTTACATGGAACACAAGGCATGGTTGAATCGTGTTTAGTGTAGGACGATCTAGAACATTGTTTCATTTTTAGCTTGGTTTGAGTGTTGCATCTCCTATAGAAGAGAGTTTTGTAGTTTTGTTTAGTAATTTAATTGAGTTCGTTTTGAATTTTGGAGAAACTTGTGAACTCTTGTATCCTCTGTTATTAAATCTTCTATAGAATTTCTAGAATTTTAAGTGATAAGTTCTCTTATCCCACTTAATTTGAATTGTGTTGACATGTTCTTTAATTCATCTTCACCCATCTATTTTTATTTTGCGTTCCTTTATTTGTCTTTAAATTCCATTGCATATGCCATAAAAGAAACTCATGACTTATTCCTTCATGTAAATATGGGTATGAAGCCCATTTTAAACTATACTATAATTTCGAGAAAAAAGAAATTTAATTCCATGGCTTCGTACTTATTGAATTTAATTCAATTATTATATAAGGTGGTATTTAGTGGAAAATATCACTTTCATATTTATTGATTTTCTTCAATAATAACAACAATATCAACAAATACGATAATAATACGTATGAGTATAAAACAGGAAAGACTGATTCAACTCAACATACTGAAATATAAAAAAATGTTGGTCTAACTCAGTCTAAATAAATGAATTGTAATATTTCAGATTCAACTTCATTTCATAAACCATTTTGGACCAATTTAATAAAATTAAAAATATATTTTTAAAATCTATGTTACATGTTTAAAACTAATTTTTATTTTTAGATAAACAACTTATATATAAATTATAGTTATGTTTTAATAAATTAATATATTTATTTATTGGGCCACTAATTTATAATTAATTCAACCTAAATCTATATATGGTATACTTTTTATACATTTTTATCTTAATCGATCCAATATTTTAAAAAACGGCGATAATCCTAATAATGTATCTGAAGTTAAAACAAATTAAAAATATAATTAGCCTTAAAGAATTAAGCGTTTAATAACTATATAGTCCTAAGCCTGAGTCCTAAACTTAGTAACGTCAACTTAATGACCAAAATGATTAAGACAAAAAATTTAAGTTTAATATATTGTGTATATATATTGTAAAACTCAAACAAACTAATATATTAACGATGAAGTAATTTAATGAATCCATTTTCACAAATAATTGTAATATAGATATAAATTTGAAGATCATATTAGCATGTTTTAGTATTTCATTATATATATTAATAAATAATTCAAACATTATATGAGCATTTATGAATTTAAATATCACGCATCGAAAAAGAAATTGAATGATAAAGATACTATTAAATATTCAAAATTGTATATTTGATTAATTGAGAAGAATGCATCCTTTTCAAGAATTTTATGTGATACATAGAAATTTGTGATTATTAACGTGGTGCACTATTTTCCGTTTTTATTTTATTTAATTTTAAATAACATAAGAAAGTTAGAGGTGCTGGGAATGAGAAGGAAAAGGGATAGACGAAATTGAATGCGGTGAAGAGTACGAGAGAATTGAGTGAACGAGTGAAAGAGTGGAAAAAGGATATGAATGCTGCGAACACGATCATGACGTTGACGACGACGATGAGTGTGTTCACCATCTATGCCTATGGCGTTTGGGGCCTCCTTACGTCTGTTGTTCTGTTTCTTGTTATGTTATTTCTTTGGCAGCGGAACAGATTTTTCTTCGCTCCATCGTCCCCGTCTCCGCGTTCCACTCCGTCCGCTTCATCTTTCAACACCGATTCTATCATTTCAACCCCCAGGTCTCTATTCCACCTCCGTCTTTTTTGTTAAATAAGTTCACTATTTCAATTCCAACTCTAATTTCCTTTTCTTTTCTTTTTTTATTATTCTTGTATGCTTTTGTTGTGTTTTGATCTTCTCATTTTTCACTTCTCACTTCGAATTGTTTGGCATAAGCTCTTCATGGAAAGGAAGAAAGAAAACAAGATTAACCTAGGTTACTTGAGTTGAGTCTAGTCATCGACGAAAGGAAGAAACGATCTCGCTAAAAATGACTACGATATCATACATATCTAGCGAGACCTGTACACATAAGCTGGGAGGGAGTGTTAAGATTATATTAATATTACGTGTGATATGCTGAGATTAAGATTGAGATTATGATTTATCTAAGCCATTGAGAATATGATTGTGTTAGAACATTTCTGGTAAAATTTTCCTTTTATTACCTGCACATACTTACGCTATAATTGCTTGCTGATCATGTGATAAATACACATATATATTAATTTTAGGAGCCCTCTCCTACAATATTTTCTATATAATTGATTGGCTGAGAGGCTCACTCCCTAGCATGTTTTCACAACGATATTTGTTACTTGTCTGTTTTACAAAGAATCATTCGAGGTCAAAAGTAACATTCTAATTGTAAATCAGAAGCATTTGATAGTCTAATACTTTATTATCTTGTAAGCTTTTCGAATCTTAACTGAGGTGCGATTTAAAAACTGAATTTGGATCTGAAAAAATGTTTCAGCACCAAAGATGGTTTGATGATTGATTCTGTAACACTCACCAAGATAATAATTACGTAAAAGAAGTATTCAAAACATTAAGCACATAGAAGTCACTTAGTAAATTCAGCAGTTAATAATTTTTTTTTTTGTAATTAAGTGATATGACTTTGTATATATTACATGAAAACAGTTCCCTTTAGTTTACATTCAGTTCACCACTTTAAAGCAAGGATTTTCCAAGCATACATCCCAAACACCTAATACTTTGAGTCATATTCATAGTTCCTTTTTGACGTTTTTTACTAGTGAGTCAGGTGTGTTATAAGATGATTTGACGATGTGGAATTTTTTGTTTACTCTTGCAGAACCTCAAATTTTGTGACATATGCTGATTTGAAATTTTTAATGGAGATTTTGGATGAGAAGCTCAATGAGAATGATAAGTGGGAGGATGTCCTGGATAGAAGAAACCATCATTTGTGCTACAGTGTGAAATGCTTCAAGCCTAAGGTTAATGCTCTTATTCATTTTTAACTGGATTGCAGACTTGAATCTATCATGGTACTTTCTAGGAAAGTTAACACGTAACTTCTTTGTTTTAATTATAATAAAATGTTGCTTTCATAATTGTAGGGGACCTGTTGTCGACGTTCATGTAGCCTTTAATTGTTATATAGTTGATAAAGCATCTCTGTATTTTTCCCTTTCCTCTGTTACATGTTGTGCAGGAATGCCTAGGTACAGACACAAATGCAGAGTCAAACCATCCTCTGGTTCACTTTGTCCTCTAATTAGCATATTCTTCTATAGATCAGTTGGAACTAATTGAGTCTAAGTAAAGGGAAAGTGGAATTTTAGTTGATAGTTTTTCGTGCCCTGTTCATTTTTCTGTTAAATGATAAATAATAATGTCAGGAGGTTACATCTAGTTTTTGTTCTGTTCTTTCCGTGTATATAATCTTAATTTAGTAACTGCTATATGCATATGAAAACAGAATGGTTTTGGAATTATCTATAAACTACATAGTTGTTTCTTCGATGATGTTGCAGAATGGTCCCCTGAGATATTTGAGCAAGACTGTCTTCAATGATATTTCATCTGAGATGCTGAGAAACTTCTACATGGATAATGATTACAGAAAGCAGTGGGATAAAACAGTGATTGAGCATAATCAACTGCAGGTAGACAAATCTGATGGTACTGAAGTTGGTCATACAATTAAAAAGTTCCCTCTTTTGACGCCTAGAGAATATGTACTAGCTTGGAAGTTGTGGCAGGGGAGTGATAAAACATTTTACTGTTTTATGAAGGTAATGCACCAATTTTGGTTTTTAATATAATAGAAACGTGAATGATTGCTTTTTACTACTGTGTTAATGAACATTGCATCTGTGAATTGTGATTACTGTTAATGCCCATGTATTTGTGAACTGTGATTGAGTAATATATGAATGTTGATGCGGCTCCCTTGCTCTCTTTACTCACCTTTTCCCCCTATCATTTAAGAGGAGGTAGCTATGTAGGAATGAGGAAAAAATAATGATCAAGTTCGTAGAAAATATATTGTTCAAGAAATTAGAGATCCAGATTATAACTTCAAAGACAATATTGTTCACATGTAAAACTATCCACTGGTAATTGTGAATATTTTCACTGTTTTTTCCTTCTACCAATTTGGAGATTTATTTACTGGGATTCGTGCACTACATACTTGCATATTGCACAATAAAATGTGGTTTCTCGTTATTCAATTAAATAGAAGTATTTTCCCATTGCAAGTCTAGCATACTTGATTAGGGGGAACTTTCGTATGCCTTGTTACTATGGGAAAAGAGGTCAGCATGTGTGATGCATCCCTATTCTCCACTCCTTTGACGTATCTGTTCATAATCTTCCTGTTGATATCTTACGGATGGTGTGTATTTAGACACATGCAGAATTCTTTCTCGAACTTATACATTTTGTTAATGATAGTTCCTAGGGAAATACAGTGACAAACAAAGCGTATTGAAATTGACAGAAAATACAACCTCTGTTTGTGAAAGAATATATAATTGTGAGATTTCTTGCTAATGTATTTGAGGAGGCATACAAAGAATTGTTTTTATTCTTTTTATAGAAAACTGTAGTTGTTTTTTCAATGCAATGACTACGTTTTTCATTTTTGATCATGAACCATGTTAGGAATGTGAGCATCCCTTGGTACCACGGCAGAGAAAATATGTACGCGTGGAGTTTTTTAGATCTGGCTGGCAAATAAGAGAAGGTAGTGTCTGGACATATTCTACTTTCTAAGTTGCCTAGATTCATTGTAACTTAAGAATTAGAGTTAGAATTTATTTGCCTAATTTTGTGTATTAATTTTATAAGTAATTATTGTCTACATAAATTGTTAGGTTGAGTATTTTTTCACTCAAGCAATTTACTCAAATGCCCCAAATTATTTTCGCCTTACCTAAATTCTGTGGAGTATAATTGTTGTAATTAATAGAATTTAATTTGCATCCTTAATTAGCCTACACATATTCTTAGGCTCTTGATAACTGAAAAGTTTTTCTTTCAAGGTCGTGAAAGATTATATATATATATATATATATATATATATATATATATATATATATATATATATATATATATATATATATTATCTTTTAGTTTACTCCTTTCAAATCTTTCTAGTTTTCAAGTTGCTATCAACTCTGAAGTACTAACTTTGACATGGACACTAACACTTACACTGACAAGTAGAGGTGGAAACACAGGCCAAGCTTTGGGTGGCCTGAGTTAACCCCTGCTTTAGCAATCCTGAGCCAACCTAGGCTGTCAGACCTAAGCCCGACTTGTTTACCAATATAAACTCTTCTTTAAAGCTTTAGCATGACCTGCGTGAAACTCTGAACTGGCCTAAAAGCCTATTTATGTGACTATTCTATATCTGCATAATATGTATTTGGAATTTGTTCTGTCAGATCTTTCTTTGCATTTGCATCCAGTAGTACTCATGTGCTCTATTTAAACATATATCTCATTGCCTCAACAATCTTGCAATGAAAGGACTTTTTTTTTTACTGGCATTTGAATAATTACAGTAGCTGGTAGCAATGCCTGCGAGATCACAATGTTTCATCAAGAAGATGCTGGTTTAAATATGGAGATGGCTAAGCTGGCTTTTCGCAAGGGCATATGGAGCTATGTATGCAAGATGGATGATGCACTTCGAAGATACTCTGCTATAAACTATCATTTATCAAGTTCAGTTAACACTTCACTTAATTTAATGCAGAAGGTTAGTGCTGCTAGTTTCACATATAATCATTTAACTAGCATTTTAATGTCTTTTTCTTATTAGAGTTGAAAGTTGTGGTTCCTCTAACTCCCAATAAGGCTGTTTCTTGGATAAACCTGCATTAGTAACTGAGAAGTCGTGATTGAAATTTATTGAAAATATAGAACCAGCTGGCGATGGCCATGTAAATGAAAATATAGAACCACCTGACCTCATGGTTAAGGTATGGAATCCAAAGTAGGCAAATGTTGGTGACTAAATAGTCCCTTCCTTGTGTGCAGGTACCTGCTTACTTGGACAGTGTTAGGAGTAACATATCTCGAGCACATCCTACCGTCTTCGATGATCAAGTTAATGCTGAATCTCAAAAGCAGGTGATCCAGAGAAGGCCATCTAGAAAGTTTCTAGCCAATAGTTTGCTGCTTCTAGGGGGTGCTACTGCTCTATGCCTTTCTCGTGGTCACTCTAGCCTAGGTGCTAAAGTTGCCATAGCATACGTTTTAACAAAATTTAGCAAGCGTGGTGCTAGATCAAACCAAAGTTGAATGTAAGTGTTTTTTTTTTTTTTTAATTTAAGATTAGTCTCCTTGTAATACTGAATAATCAACCTTGATAATGTTAATAATCCTTATGTTGTATATGATTTAGACATTCATACTTGCATAATCTATTGCGATATATTTACTTGTTTATTAATATCATGTTGGGGTTTTTTTGTTCAAATAAAACCATAATTAATTTAGTCGAAAGCTTGGAAGTGACTGTTGAGGCTAAGCTACTTTATTAAATTAAAAATATTTAGTAAAATAATTTATTAAATTGGCGTATGTAAAATTATACAAAAGGATGAGTATATATTATATATCATTGTTAATATCTTATTTAGTATAATATTAGAAAATGCAAAAAGTGTACTTTGTGCAAAAGATGAAAATTGGTAGAATCACTAGGTTGTCCACTACTTCGAGATCATCGGATTACGACTTTTGCTAAAGAACCTGAGATTAGTGGGCCTCTTACGTGTATGAATTATCTAGGAAGGTCCAATCATCTTCTAACCGTGTTTGGGGGTCTTTCTTTCTACACCTCCATAGACTATATCAAATGACTATTTTATCCTCATCTTTCCCAATCCCTGTAACAGTGACATCTTCTTCCTCAATATGAGATGTTCTCCCCGCTTTTCCTCCATATTTCATATTCTTCCTCCAATTTTCTCACACACAGTGCGTGCAACATTATCTCCCTTCAAATTCTAGTCCATTACAAGAGTGTTGCCAAGGGAACCCCAAGCGGAGGTGATGATTGTGACCCAAGCAAATCCGGAAATACCTTTCGGAACAGTAATTCTAGAATATAAAATAATATATTTTGAAATTATCCAAATTCTTTTTAGAACATGTTTTGAAATTATTTTTATGTTTTAAATTTGTAAATATTTTTGGAATAATATTTTCATAATATAATTTTTTTCAAAATACTCGTTTCGGGTTTTTTATATCTTTTAGATTGACATCTGAATCCAAAATACCTTCTAGAATATTCAATTTAAAAAATATTGAAAAAGTAGAGATATAAAGATTTTTATTATAATTTTAATGAGAAGTAATTTGGAAATTTCAAGTGTTATGGGCGTCCAGGAAGGTTCACCCGTGTTTACCAAAGCCCACACTTATCTCCTTCTTCTCACCCTTCACATTTATTTTTTTCATTTTGTATTTTTGAGTGTACAATTGGAAATATATATTTTTTATTTTAATTTCTGATTGTATTATTTAAAATAAAAAAATTTCTATTCTGGATTATTCAATCTAGTAAAATAAAAAATGTATAATTTTAAATATAAAATTTGTATTATGGATTTTGAAATATATTTTTTATTTTACGTTTCAGATTGTATAATTTAAAATACAAATTTAACATTTATAAATATTTTGAATTATGTATTTCAGAATTGAAAATGAAAAAAAAAATAGAATTTTAAAGTATATGAAGGTGCATGAAGAAATTATGGAGGTCAGAAAGAAACGCCCTCATGATCAATAGCTGTTCTTCATGGTTTATTAAGGTGTTTATTGATTTGTCGAGCTTGTTCCAAGTAGTGAAAGGTCGTGCCAAGATATCGATGGATATAACAATGGTATGGTCAGGTGTTGAGGACATCTTAGTACTATGTAGTATAAAAACAATTAGATGAATTTTAAGAAAATGTAACAAGTTACTGCAATATTTTGTTTTATAAATGCTATGAATAAGACCAAACAAGTTTTAGAACTCTTGAAAAAAAAATTGTTAAAATAATGTGTCAAATATAACTTAAATTTAGAGATTCTTTTATCTTGATGTCATGGTTTTTATAATTCATTAATAATTTATAACCTCTTATGGTTAACACTTTAGTTATTCGTTGTTATACATTTTGTATTTATGTAATTCATTATCAACAATATTTTCAAAGTAGTAAACTAAACAATCATTTTAAAATACTATTTATTTCACGGGCTAGTAAGTTTATATTTTCTCAGTTTTAATTATATTTAGATATTTAAATTTATTATTTTTAAAGTTAATATCCCATGTTAATATTTTATGATTATTCCTATTAAACAATACAATGAAACAGGAAAATTATAATTATGTTTTTTCTATAATTTTTGAGTGGAGGGTTGGTGGTTTGAAATTGTTAATTGTTGTGAGTGTATTCTGAAGGTCGATAGTGAGTTGTGTTAGTTTCTTACAGTTTTGGTTTTGGTCGTACAATAAGGCAGAGTTAACAAAAAAATGAAGATGAAACAAATAGAATATAATGAGCAAAAAGAGTGCGCTACCAGGCATTTTTAGGCGTGCAATTCAACCCCATTTCCTTCTTTCTTCTAAATTGAGGCATTGGAACAAAAGGACATTGAAATCCTGTTGTGTTGGTATGGAGGGAATGCTACTTTTTGTTTCATGTTGGATCAAGAACAAAAGATAAACACCCCCTTGCTCGTTTTCCTGTGTTCTGCATTCCATTGTGCTAGAAAATGCACCACAACCTTAACCTTGCAAGGTTGTGGCTTGCTTTGCTTGCGGTCTCAACCACCTCAGTTCATTGCAAAACCTCCTCTGAAGATGGTATTACCTTCATATTCATTCATTCATTCATTCATTCATTCTTCTCCTTTACAATTCAAATTCTTATGCCTAATAACGATGAAACAATTTTGCAGTCTCAGCCCTTAATGTGATGTATTCCAGCTTAAATTCCCCTTCAAAGCTAAGTGGCTGGAAATCAAGTGGAGGTGATCCTTGTGGTGATTCCTGGGAAGGAATCAAATGCTCAGGCTCTTCTGTCACAGAAATGTAATATAGATTATGTTTCTTTTCATGTATCCATCTATGCATATATGCATATGCAAATTCATCAAATACTTGTTGGATTCCACAGAAAATTGTCAGGAATGGGACTTACTGGATCAATGGGCTACCAGTTGGCCAGCTTATCATCAGTAACCTACTTGTGAGGCCCAAATCTTCAAATCCACACTTTCTTTCTTTTTATTAATTAGAGAACATTACTTAAATGTCATTCATTAATTTCTCTTAGTACAGTGATTTGAGCAACAACAACCTCAAGGGTGAAATACCGTATCAACTTCCTCCAAAAGCTCGCAATATGTAAGTCAAAGCAAAAACAATTCACTTGCATAAAATTGTGCTAAATGAATCCTTCATTAGTACCTCTTTACTCCAGAAATATAACCCTTCTGGTTGCACCTAATAAGTCAACATTTTGGGATGACTGGTATCATAATTCTGTTTTGTGGTCATGCAGAGATCTTTCGAAGAATGGCTTCTCGGGAAGTATGCCTTATTCATTTTCCCAGATGAATGACCTCACAAGCCTGTAAGCAAAAGTGTCTCTCTATTTTTATTCAAAAATTTTGTTAGAATTTGTGTTTGGTTCTCAACATGTTATGCATGCAGAAATCTTGCACATAATCAGCTCCAAAACCAGTTGGGAGATATATTTGGAAAGCTCGGTAAACTCAAACAACTGTAAGTGAGAACGTTCAACCAGGTTTTTAGTGTCAAGATCTGTACTTTAATGCTATTGCTGATTTTGGAATTTAACTTGCTTAACTTAAGGTAGAAGGTATTATTAAGAACTCATTAAGTTTGCATTTGAAACTCGATTACTTAAGTTTTCTTATTTGGCCTTTGAGTATATGATTATCTGGTTTTCTTAAAACATGAAAATTCTATTAACAGAATATCATCGGATAACATGTAGGGATGTATCATTCAATTCTCTATCAGGAGACCTACCGCAGAGTCTCAAATCGCTCAAAAGCCTCAAGAAGTTGTAAGAATGCCCTCATTATCACTGTCAAAGGAACAATACACACATATTCACTGCGAACATCTTTTTCTCCTTATACAGGCACCTTCAAAACAACCAATTCACTGGTTCAATAACTGTTCTGGCCAAACTTCCACTTGAAGATTTGTAAGTTCTTCCTATTGCTCTTGGGAGAGAAGCGTTGAATAATGATACATTAACTTTGCTGTTTTAATTTTAACAGGAACATCGAAAACAACAAATTTACCGGTTCGGTTCCTGAGGAGTTGAAGAAAGTAAATAAATTGCGGTAAGTATTGTTGGACACTGAGTTATTGAAGGATGCAAGTGAGGTTGAGGTTGTTTCTCTAACTTTGAGTTGTTAATTGGAAAGAACTGGAGGAAACTCATTGTCAAAGGGACAAGGATCTCCTTCTCGTCCTGGTACTCCCTCCACCAACCAATCCATGAAAAAGAAAGAAAAATCCGTTATTAGTGGAGTAGCTATAGCAGGCATTGTTATTGGCGTACTGGCAGTAATTATAATTCTTCTTGCTCTTTGCAAAAGAAAGTCATCGAAACCTTCTTCACACTTTATCGATGAAGAGAAGCATAGCCAGGGTAGCTCTTCTTTTGTCACATCTCAGGAGTTACCAAAAGATTCGGGTGCTAACGTCAACAAAGAATCCAAAGGTGACCTTTTTCTACTTGTTCACGTATTAAATTTTTGGAACACATAATTTCATTTGTGACATTGGTGACAGGATTTAACTCGGTGGATTGTACTTCCATTGACGTAAAGACTTTGCAAAAATCTCCGTCAATTGGTGTCAGGTCGTCGGTCTCCGATTGTGTGCAATCCTTTAATGACAATGAGTTTGCAAATCGTATGAATGCAAGAAGAAGTACATCAATCCGTGTTACTACTTTTTCACTGGCAGAGTTGTACTCGGCTACTGCTAATTTTACTTCAGCTCGAGTTCTTGGTGAAGGATCCATAGGATGTGTTTATCGGGCTAAATATTCTGATGGAAAGGTACTCCGAATGTCTTTCCAATGAAGATGCAGCAGATGCATATAAGACACCTATGTCCATGCTCTTTAATTAATTAATACATGTTTTGTACCAGGTATTGGCCGTAAAAAAAATCAACCCTTCGCTTCTCCATGATGCTCCCTCTGAGGAATTCTCGCAGATTGTTTCAACCCTCACCAAACTTCACCACCCAAATATTGTTGAGCTTGTTGGTTATTGTTCGGAGAAGGAGCATGTGCTAATATATGATTATTTTAGAAATGGCTCTCTCCATGGCTATTTACACTTAGCAGACGACTTCAGCAATCCACTCACTTGGAACACAAGAATCAGAATTGCGTTGGGAACCGCTCGGGCTATCGAGTTAGTCTATATCTCCCATATAGTACCTGTATACTGAAATATCTTGTGTTGACCATATGAACTACATATTCCTTCATACATTTTCCATTAAAATCCAGATTATACGTCAATTTGGTTATTACTACATCAAAGCTGGTGTTTATTTTCTGAATATGCCTTTTTCAGGTACCTGCATGATATATGTTCTCCTCCTTTATTGCACAAGAATATTAAGTCCTCGAATATTTTGCTTGACAATGATCTGAATCCTCGTCTCTCAGACAATGGTTTCGCATCCTTTCACCAGGTTTGTTTAGTCCTTAATTATATTATATTATATATCGAAAGTTACAGAACTTGGTCCTTATAAGATGAGTGTTATTTGTTGGTAGCGTACTAGCCAAAATCTTGGGACGGGATATAATGCACCAGAGTGCACAAAACCTTCAGCTTTTACACAGAAGAGTGATGTATACAGCTTTGGGGTAGTGATGCTGGAACTTCTGTCAGGTCGAATGGCTTTCGACAGGTGGGTGCTTACTGCTTAGTTACATAACTGTGTCTAAGAAGTGATGAATGCAATTAATGTGGTGTTTCTTTGGTTCAGTTCAAAGCCAAAAGCAGAACAATGTCTGGTTCATTGGGCAACCCCACTTCTTCGCGACATTGACGCGGTGGAGAAAATAGTTGACCCTGCCTTGAGGGGGCTTTACCCTCCTAAGTCACTCTTCCGATTTGCTGATATCATCGCTCTCTCTGTTCAGGTCACTCATATCATACATACTCTACAATATATATGCATCCATCACTCTCTTCATGAGAATTGATTGTGATATTCAGCTTCATTTCTTTGTTTCAGACTGAGCCTGAATTTCGGCCACCTGTGTCAGAGTTAGTTCAGGGTTTAACGCGATTGGTTCAACATTCAAGTATGAGGGAGGATTTTGAGTGAAGCTGAGACTTGTCATCCATAGATAGATTTACTCTAATTTTTGTAGAAATTATATGTCACTCCAGTGTTGTGTTGGACAAGAAAACTAGTTGTAGCTTCGACAACAAAATCTTGTGTTGTGCATTATTTATCTCAAGTTTTAGTTTAGTCGTCTTCTCTTTTTTCTTTTCTGCTTAATTTCTTTTTCCATCTTCTTTTTATGGTATTGTATTGCACCAAGTGCCGATAGCCGAAATAAAAATATAACCAGACTGGAACTTTAATTTTCTTTATTATGTTGGCCACTTACGTAATACTCCACTTGTAAAATTGACCCGTCCCTGAAAAATAGTAATTTAGTTCAAAATTTAGAACTTTCATATTTAATTATTAAAGTTAATAAGAAAAATTGAACCAATATTTCAATTTTTACCGTTAAGCATGTATTATAATAACAAACAAACTATAAATGTTAGGAGAAAAAATCTAAAACATTAATTTGAGATCACTGTAATATATATACAGAATACCTGTGATGTTCTCAACAAGTAAAAATTAATATTGTTTAATTCGCAATAATAATAATAGAGTACTAATTCGAGATCACTATAATATACATACAAAATATATGTGATGTTCTCAATAAGTAAAAATTAATATTGTTTAATCCGCAATAATAATAGAGTTGAATTTTTATATTGGATTCTTAATTGTAAGTTTTTTTTTTTTAATTTAATGTACCATAATAAAGTTTTCAAACTTTGAGCCTTTAGTGATCCAGAATGATTTAAAAGAATTGAATCATTCTATTAATTAATGAATAGATTCCTATGTCATTATAAGTTTGGTTAAAAAAAATATAAAATAGAAAATAAGAAGATTATTATTATTTTATTGTTGCATAACAGCGTATTAAATTTAATTTGCTGTAACAAAGAAATTTTTGAAGAACAATAAAAACACAATTGTTTCACAAGATTGATATATACTTTCAGTACCAATCAAGAATTTATATATATATATATATATATATATATATATATATATATATATATATATATTTTTTCTCTTTTAAATCTCTTTCTCTCTCTGTTCATTTTGAAGCACCGGAAACATTCGTTAGCTGGCCTCCCATATTGCAGTTGGTTTGAACAACTCTGAAGTGCAACTATGGGATACAACTTCAAATAGACAGAGGTGGTGGAGAAAATAGTGGACCCTGCCTTGCGGGGGCTTTACCCTCCTAAGTCACTCTTCTGATTTGCTGATATCATCGTGCTCTATGTTCAGGTCATTCATATCATACTCTACAATATATATGTATCCATCACTCTCTTCATGAGAATTGATTGTGATACTCAGTTTCTTTTCTTTGTTTCAGACTGAGCCTGAATTTCGGCCACCTGTGTCAGAGTTAGTTCAGGGTTTAATGCGATTGGTTCAACGTTCAAGTATGAGGGAGGATTTTGAGTGAACAAGAGGCAGTTACTCAGCTCTCATGGTTTCACCCAGAATCAGTTAACACTTTGGAAATACCCCTCAATGGACAAGATGGCTGAGCTCACTGGTCATACTTTGGAAATTCTGTTATGTGGTCATGCAGAGATCTTTCGAAGAATGGCTTCTCGGGAAGTATGCTTTATTCATTTTCTCAGATGAATGACCTCACAAGCCTGTAAGCAAAAGTGTCTTTCTATTTTTATTCGAAAATTTTGTTAGAATTTGTGTTTGGTTCTCAACATGTTATGCATGCAGAAATCTTGCACATAATCAGCTCCAAAACCAGTTGGGAGATATATTTGGAAAGCTCGGTAAACTCAAACAACTGTAAGTGAGAACGTTCAACCAGGTTTTTAGTGTCAAGATCTGTACTTTAATGCTATTGCTGATTTTGGAATTTAACTTGCTTAACTTAAGGTAGAAGGTATTATTAAGAACTCATTAAGTTTGCATTTGAAACTCGATTACTTAAGTTTTCTTATTTGGCCTTTGAGTATATGATTATCTGGTTTTCTTAAAACATGAAAATTCTATTAACAGAATATCATCGGATAACATGTAGGGATGTATCATTCAATTCTCTATCAGGAGACCTACCGCAGAGTCTCAAATCGCTCAAAAGCCTCAAGAAGTTGTAAGAATGCCCTCATTGTCACTGTCAAAGGAACAATACACACATATTCACTGCGAACATCTTTTTCTCCTTATACAGGCACCTTTAAAACAACCAATTCACTGGTTCAATAACTGTTCTGGCCAAACTTCCACTTGAAGATTTGTAAGTTCTTCCTATTGCTCTTGGGAGAGAAGCGTTGAATAAGGATGCATTAACTTTGCTGTTTTAATTTTAACAGGAACATCGAAAACAACAAATTTACCGGTTCGGTTTTTGAGGAGTTGAAGAAAGTAAATAAATTGCGGTAAGTATTGTTGGACACTGAGTTATTGAAGGATGCAAGTAAGGTTGAAGTTGTTTCCTAACTTTGAGTTGTTAAACCCCCTAAATTCCTTTACGTAATAATTGCTGTCATCTGGAATAGTTTGTTGTATCTAGGACTAGGGTTAGGACTAGGGTTAGGATTAGGGTTAGGGTTAGCTAGAATTAGGGTTAGGGTTAGGATTAGGAGTAGGATTAGGGTTAGGGTTAGGGTTAGTTATGCTAGGGAGGTCTAGTTAGGACTAGGGGTATGGGGTTAGGCTTAGGGCTAGGGTTAGGGTTAGGGTCAGTCTTAGGGTTATGGTTAGAGTTAGGGCTAGGGTTAGGGTTAGTTAGGATTTATGATTTAGGGTTTGGTGTTAGGGTTAGGGTTAGCTAGAACTAGAACTAGGGCTAGGGCTAGGGCTAGGGTTAGGGTTGGTTAGGGTTGGTTAGGGTTAGTTAGAGTTAGTGTTAGTTATGCTAGGGAGGTCTAGTTAGGACTAGGGTTAGGGTTAGCTAGAATTAGGGCTAGGGGTAGGATTATGAGTAGGATTAGGGTTAGGGTTAGGGTTAGTTATGCTAGGGAGGTCTAGTTAGGGCTAGGGGTATGGGGTTAGGCTTAGGGTTAGGGCTAGTTAGGGTTTAGGGCTAGGGCTAGGGCCAGGGCCAGGGTCAGGGTCAGGGTTAGGGTTAGTTAAGGTTAGGGTTAGTTAGAGTTGGGGTTAGTTAGAGTTAGGGTTAGTTATGCTAGGGAGGTCTAGTTAGGGCTAGGGGTATGTGGGTTAGGGTTAGGGTTAGAGTTAGGCCTAGGGTTAGGGTTAGGGGTTAGTTAGAGTTAGAGTTAGTTATGCTAGGGCTAGTTAGCTAGGGCTAGGGCTAGTTAGGCTAGGTTTATGGTTAGGGTTTATGGCTAGGGCTAGATGGTTTATGGTTAGGGCTAGTTAGGGTTATGTCTAAGGTTAGAGGGCTAGGGTTAGTGCTAGGGGTTAGGGTTAGGGCTAGTTAGGATTAGGGCCATGGTCTGGGGTTAGGGTTGTGGCTAGGGTTAGGGTTAGTGCTAGTTAAGGTTAGGGGTTGGGGTTGTGGCTAGGGTTAGGTTAGGGTTGTGTTTAGTTTTAGGACTAGTTATGGTTAGGGTTATAAGGGTTAGTGGGGCTAGGGTTAGTGTTAGTTAGGTCTAGTTAGGGTTAGGATTAGGGTTATGGTTATGGCTATGGCTAGTGTTAGGGTTATGGGGTTATTATGGCTAGGGTTAGGGCTAGGGTTAGTGCTAGGGTTATGGTTAGGGTTGGTTATGGCTAGGTAGGGTTAGGGTTAGGGTTAGGGCTAGGGCTAGGGTTGGTCTTAGTGTTAGTGTTAGTGTTAGGGTTTAGTGCTTATAGGGTTTGCTTATAAACTTAAGGACTTGACATAACTATTGATGCGGTGTTTGGACCTAAAAGACTGAATGCAACTTTGAACGGCATTAGTTTTTTAGTTAATGTAATAAAGGGCGTATCACATCAAAGTTTCGTTTATATAAAATTAATATATTTGTGTCGGCTTAGCCCACACTAATTATGATTAGAAATCACCCAAACTCTCTCACTTTCCACCTCACCCTACTCTCCTTTTTCTTCCATTTTCTTCTTTATCAACGGAAGCAACAGAAAACCTGTGCAAAAGTAGAAAATCATATTTTCATACAAAATAACTCACAATCACCAAAGATAATATGTTCAACACTAAAATCTTACAACCTCCAAGTTTCCCTTTTTTGCACGTTTCCAATTTTTTTTTTCATCACCAAAACCAGTGTATGCTCTTCCTAAGGTCAAAACCACGTCCATTTTCTCCTACTAATAAACCAAACTGCATAATGCAACATGTAGAGGAAAGATATAACAAGGGTGAGAAAACTACTTGCAGAGAAACAAAAATGATGGATAATAAGACAATATTTTGAATGACTTCCACATGGATATATTAGAAAAACAACTACATTTGAAAGAGGTGCATCAGACCACTTCTGTAAAAAAGATAGGATAGAAGCTTATTTTGTAAGACATTTTATGCTTTTTCTTGTTTAAAGAAAAATTGTTCTGCATAGAATTTTATGCGTATTGGCAAATTTGAATATGATCAGATTTATAAGTAAGCATTTCTTGTAAAATATGAAATTTCTATTTCATTTACAGTTTTTTCTTTAGTATTTCATTTTTTTTATAAATACTATAATAAAAAGAAAAAAATGTAAATAAAAGTTTTTGTCTCATATATATGAATTGCTGAAAAAATATCGCACACATCGATATAAAAAGAAACTATTTGATATGTGAAGACATAATTGAATGTATTTTTCTATTATTTCTATAAGATTAGATAGAATCTTATAATCTTATAGAAATAATAATCTTATAGAAATAATAGAAATTTATGAAAAAAAAATATGTTTCATTTTCATTTAAAGAGGTATATTCCTTTTTATTTTTTTGAAAAACACTTGTCACACATATCAGCAATGTGTAGCTTTCTTGCGTGCCAAATTTATTGTTTTTATTTATTTATGAATGTGCAAATTATTTTAATATTATGAAAATAAATTTAAAATTCAACTTGTTTGGAAGTAAAAATTAAGTTTAGTAGTGCACGTGCTAATAATCTTTTAAGCTTTACATTAATTTAATTTAATTTGCGCATTTTAAATTGAATAATGTTGAATATATATTTTGTTTAAGCACAGTCGTCTTCAACTCTTCAAGTTCTCACTTTGGCCATGAAATTAGATGTCAACATTTATGGTCTTTGAGGATTCTTCAATTGTTCAATCAACTTTTTCTTTTATAAAAACAAATATTTTATTTTTTGGGTAATTGAAATAAATGTTCATCAAATACCAACTTTTGAGTTAATGTGAAAATAACATTTTAAAGGATTTTTTTTTCATGGATAAGTACAGAACAAAATTATTCAAAGATTAATCAAACAATAATTAAAACTTTCAAAAACAGGTTAGTTGTTGGTGCTCACAACTAAACTTTCAATAATTTAATTCTACGATCAGAAAAGTTTGTTTAATTTTACTATTATTAAACCGACAATTTTCGCTGATTCGTAAAGTTTGCTCTAACTTTATATTAATTGACATACAGAAATATGATGTGTATCTAAAAGTATATGGTGATTTATTTTATTTAAACCCAATCGAAAATAGAATTCAAAATATGAAAAGAAATAAAATAATTGAAAAAGTAAAAGTATAACTAAAATAGTTTTTTTATTTAAAATTAGTTAAATTATTACTCTCTCACCCCTGGTACTTCCATCCCTCTTCCACACTACATGGTATGAGTTGTATTGACATGCTCAAGATATTTATATTTACATTTTATAAAAGATGGTGTGAGAGAGAGTGAGAGAACTTTTTATGTATTTGAAAATCCTCTTCCCTTCATTGACCACGCCACCCTCGTGTTCCATTTTTTTTTTTTTTCCTCAAAATAAAAACTCCTCTCATCTTTCCACGCTATCCTCGCTGCAAATATAATAATCAAATTACTTCCTTAGGAATTGCATTCCATTATATTCCAATTATTTCCAATGCCCAGTTTTAAGGTTCTTAATTAAACCCAATTCGTTTTACATCATTATGAAAACTTTATGCATGTACCAAAACTCTACAACTAAAGGAATGAAAATGATATGCATCAAAAGTCCAATTCTCATTAAAATCAACTGTACTTTTAACACGTGGTCCAAAGGAGAATTTATCGTTAAAATTAATAATGTAGAATTCTTTGTCAAAATAAATTTAGACACGTATATCTTAATTATGGTTTATAGGTAAGATAACATGGTTCCAAATGAATATACGTGGGCATTTCAATAAAAAGAGAGAGGTTCGCGGATGTTACGTAACATTGACTTCACGCGATATATAATTATGCAAAATAATAATAATAATAATAATAATAATAATAATAATAATAATAATAATAATAATAATAATAATAATAATAATAATTGTGATGTAATTATGACAAACTAAGGAAATGTAATAACTTTCAGTAAGTGAAAAAAAAAAACAAATAAAGTGGTGCATTTGTGGCAGAAATGAAAAATGTGTTTTAGTGATGTGAATAAATAATTAATAAAATAAAAAATTGGTGATTTGGAATAGTTGTGGTGTGTATGTATATAAATAATAGGAGGGAAGGGAGAGGTGTGGCATGACCTGGAAGAAAGAGGTTGAGAAGCGAAGAGAAGGAGCAGAGGTGGTGTGTAATGGAAGCTTATGCGTGAATCACTGTGATAGATTTGATTTGAATTGAATTGAATTGAATTGATCTGTGAGAGAGAATGTGGAGGCTGAAGGTGGGAGATGGTGGAAAGGATCCTTACATATTCAGCACAAACAATTTCGTAGGGAGACAGATATGGGAGTACGATCCAGACGCAGGTAGCATCGAGGAACGAGCCGAAGTGGAAGCAGCCAGGAACAATTTCTACCAAAACCGCTTCAAGATCAAGCCCTGTGGTGACCTTCTTTGGCGCTTTCAGGTACTCACTTTCAAAACTCTCTCTCTTTCTCTCTCAAATCTCACACTCTATTTCATCATCATCATCATCATCATCATCATGTATAATAGGTTCTGAGAGAGAATAACTTCGAACAAAGAATTCCGAGTGTGAAGATAGAAGATGGAGAAGAAATAAGTTACGAGAAAGTGACGGCAGCGGTTAAAAGAGGCGCATATCATCTATCTGCATTGCAGACCAGTGATGGCCATTGGCCTGCGCAGATTGCAGGTCCTCTGTTTTTTCTTCCTCCTCTCGTAAGTACCACATCTTCTGCTTCATAAATCTCTCAATCTAAGCCATCAATGGTTCTCTCATCATATTATGTTTATCACTTCTTTCTAATTTGGATAAAAAACAAATACTTGTATTCTTTTTCTATATGATTTCAAATCCAACCCGTGTATGGAAAAAACCGGTTCCTTCATTCATCAGCTTCAAGCTTGAAGCACTGGGTGAACTTGGGTTTCCATCATTATCACCCCGTTCAAAATATATATATATATATATATATATATATATATATATATATACCCACTCTCCTCTAGGGGTGGCAATACAGGCCGGTCCGCCCCGTTTAGGCCCGCCCCGCATAAAGCCCGCACACCGCGGGCCGTCCGCCCCGTCCCGCACATTTTATGCGGGTCGCATACTCTGACCCGCCCCGCCCCGCATATACGTTGGCCTGCGGATCCACGGGTTGGCCCGCTTTTTTTTATTTTTTATCTTTTAATTTATTTATTTTTTTTATGATAAAAATTTCAATGTTTAAATAT
>Ga0214542_1002749_pt1 | contig 36208 bp, 12 predicted proteins | sample CNSS1metaG_FD_160096 | JGI IMG/M metagenome (GOLD analysis project Ga0214542, IMG submission 160096) | Root nodule microbial communities from cowpea collected in UCLA plant growth center, Los Angeles, California, USA - CNSS1 | ecosystem: Host-associated > Plants > Roots > Nodule | place: USA...
CTTAGGATGTAATCTGTTATCAAATTTGCCTTCTGGCCTTCAGTTGCTACAGCCTGAATATTAAGAGTCAAAAGGACAACCACTTAATATCTGTATGGAAAAAAAGAAACTGCTGATTCAACTATAACTAATCGAGATGGCAACTGTTGGGGTTGGTGCCCCTAATTTTTGGCCTGGCCCAAAAGCTTGGAGGTGGAATAAATTTGGTGATGAAATAATTTTGAGTGTGCTCTTGTGCTAGGACTTTTATATTCAAATGGGACAAAACACATTCCTTACAGGTGATGGACTCTGTTACCTTCATGTAGACATCAATATCTGAATCAGGCATGATATTTTCCTGTTTTTCTCTTCTGGACAATTCTGCAAGCAAATCTGCATAAAGGCATAAGTTTTACACATAATTAAACGTTAAATTACACGGACAATGTTAGCATGTGTTTTCAACATTGAATTTAAACAAAAGTCATTATGTGCAGACTAACCATAACGAGTTCCAACTCCTTGGACTCTTGCTGAGAAGGCCAAGGTTTCTCTGACCGTCAACTCTGCAATATGCAGATCATTTTGATTGACATATGCTGCAGTTCTTTGGGGTACAAACTCATCCACCCCATGACCATTATAAGTCACCTTTCCAGAAAACTGACCAAGAAACCACACTATATTATCTAGAGATACAATATTAAAAATAAAGAGAAAAAAAACACATGAAAGTATCTTTCGAACAAACAAAATTATTTTCTTTGATGCCTGCCCCAACCTTTAATTTTGGATCAAGTCTTGCTGCCAGGGCCAACAACAGTGTGGTTTTTCCGGAACTTGGAGGGCCCAAAAGTAATGTCATTCTGAACAGGAGGAAATGGAAACATTATATTGGTTCTGAAGGTGCTATCATATTACGGTATACGGGTCTAGTCTACGAACAGATATATAGAACACCATTTTCACTGTTACCTGCCAGGCTTTATTATTCCACTAACATCCTGGAGAATACGTATATGTTGCTTGCTACTTCGTAGAATACAAAGAGAGTTCAACAGACCCTTTTAACGAGAAAAAGTGAAACCAAATTAACAAGTTATAGAACTCCTTCTGTAAGGTCATGTTATATATATGAAAGCTGATACCAACACTCACCTCCACAATATTAACCATGAAATTAGTGAAGGTAGGCAAAGCTCTGTTTCCTACACGAGCTTCTGCTTCCACATTCAAGTTCTCAAACCGAACCTCTATAGCAGGAAGATCAATCCCAACTCTGATGTCATGAAATCCAAGGAAGAAAAATGGGAGGAGAAGAAGACATTCATGAGTTAAATTCGATGAAAGACACACAGCTTCATTAATGAAGAAGAAAAGAGAATGGGAATCTGACCTATCAATACGTTCCCTTAGCTTGAGCAAAAACTTCTCATTATCCTCTTCAGCAGTTCTGACGAGTCTTTGAAGCAAGACTCTCCTTTCTTGCAACCCAAGTTTGTGCACATCAATCTCATTCACTCCCCCTTCGGATGAAGTGAGCAAAGCTTTCCTCATACGCGAAATGGTGGGAAGTTTCTGAATGGTAGCCCATTTGAGAGCTTCTTCATCATCCTCTCTGTGGAATGAGTTTGAGAACATATCCTCACCACTCTCCCTCCAAATGGATGTACTACCATTCCTGAAACTACCCCCACTCTCCATTCAACCAGACAAAAGAACAAAACGAAATACAACCTTAAATACTGCAGCCACCGCTACAACCTAGTAAATGTTTCCCAGAAACAAAAGCATTCTCAGTTTGTTGATTATGGATGAAAAGAAGATAATATTAGAATGAATAAGAACCATAAACATAGCTTAGAAAAAAGAAATTGTACCTAAATTCCACCACAAACATCAAATGTTCTTGTAACAATATAGAGCATAGTTGTTGAAAATGATAGAATCTTCTTAGTGTAATGTGGATTACTAGAAAATGAGTCATTACATGTATCAATACACTAATTTTTTGATAAATCTACATTCAAAAATAACTTTTGGATACGATCTTGATGCCAAACTTCTTTTTGTTGTCTCTTTAAAATACCCTACTAGAGTTAACACAACAAAGTGAATGTCTATCTTAAGTCTCTTGAACAAACTCAGCACACAAAACTATGTTATTTATAGTGAAACTTCAGAATTTATCATACTGTTAGGAGACAGAGATACTAATTAGGGAAGTGGCAGTGCAGTGCAGCAAGTTCTTCGTGCACTAAAGAATATATATTAATTCATAAAAGTTGTATCTACTATCGATTATAGCATTTATAAATGTTATTATATCTCATTTTTCAAATATTTATATTTTAATCTATAAACTTTATATGTGATGGACCACTGGTAGAGTCAGATTGAGTAAATAAGATTGAGTGAGTGTTTATCGAATACCATATATAAGTAGTTATAAATAAGTTGTTTTATAATTGTAAATAATAGGATTAAATTGTTTTATAAAGATCGTAAGTTATTATGTTCTTTATAATTTAACACGTATCTAATTAATTATTGTGTTAATTCTGTAATCTATCGCAAACAAATTGCTATCCAAATATTATTTTTTAACTTTAACATTTATCATTCAAACAAAAATCTCATATTCTATATGTCTTTGTATGTCTATATTTGTATGTATTTCTAATTACAAATTTTATCATTAACTTCATGTTGTACATGATCATATTAATATTTTAATTTAACAATTAAATATGCATATATATTTCATTTTAATATAATATATAAATCAGAACTCTAAATGTAAATTTTAACCATATTGTTTTACTACATACTATCCATTATTATGACACTTTCATAATTTAACACAAATAAATTCACATCAAAATATTATTATTTTTTTAATTCTAATATTACCATTTAAAAAAAAATAAAAAACAAACATATATGTATGTATGAATAATTAATTATTATAAATTCAATGTTTATATTGATAACAATATCTAATGTATTTTTGTTTAAAACTTTACTCATAATTTCATGTTACTCTAACTTTTTCCAATAAAGATCACATCTCACCTGTGTTTGCATTTTACTTAAGTTGATTATTCATATATACATGTTATTTTTGTATATAATATTTTAACTTTAATTTTATATTTTCTCTTATTCCTCATGTTAATCTATACCTTTCAATATGTCTCTGTCTCCTAGTCTATCTACATGTCTTTCTACTTATAAAGTTTAATCTCTACCTCTGCATGTGTTTCTATTTACAAGATTTAACATCAATTTCATGTTTCTATTTTGTAGAGAGATCATATTTTACATGTTTATCTACATTTTACTTTAACAACATTATGTGTTTATGCATTTTATTTTAATGTAATTTATAACTTGGAACTTTAATTGTAAATTTTAATTATATAACAATATTGTTTTATTACGCATCACTAATTAATTATTATGTCAATTTTATAATTTAGCACAACACATAATCATACTAAAATATTATTTTCCTAATATTATTGTTTTACAGTAAAAAAATAAATCTTTATGTATGCATCATCGATAATTAGTTATTATAAATTCAATAACTTCGTTGATAATAATATTTATATGTATTTACATTTAAAAATTTTCAATCACAATTTTATGTTACTCTAAGTTATTTTAGTAATGATTACATTTCACAATATTTACATTTTAATTTAAGTTGATTATTTATATCTCTATGTTACTTTTATTTAGAATATTTTAGGTTTAACTTCTTTTTTTCTCTGATTCCATATGCCAACACCATTTTAATATTCTCTTACTTTTAAGTTGTCTATATTTACATGTGTTTTATTTTAAAAATCTTTAACTTCAACTTCATTGTGTATTTATTTTGTACGAGATCATATTAGACTATACGTCTATATTTTACCCTAATAATGACCGTGCATACACATTTTATTTTTATATAATATATAATTTAAAAGCTTAATTATAAATTTTAATCATATAATTATATTAATTTACTACATATCACTAATCAATTTGTGTGAATTTTATAATTTAAAGCAAACAAACTCATATCTAACTATTATTTTTAAATCTTATTATTATTATTATTGGTTTTATTATTATTATAATTAATATTATTGTTATTAATAGTATTAACTTATTATAATCCATTATTTTTATTAATATTAATACTACTAGCTGTATTTTCTATAATATATTATTTTAAGATGAAGAAATCAATATTAAAATAATACTATTTACTTTTAATTAATTTATTATAAAAATATAATAATAATTTATTATTTAATTTTTTTATATTATTTAAATATTATATAAATAATTATAATAATTTGTATATAAATTATTTATTTACGTATAATAATAATTATATTAATTTTTTAATCAAAATTTAAAAATGAAAAACAAAATGTACATAGGGGTTATATTTGGTTTTTATAACATTGGTCTTACACATACACATATAAGATATTTGACACTCACAATAGTGTATGGATCTTTATTCTTATATAATATTTAATTTTGTCTATTCTATCTAATGTGAGACTTGGACTCACACTTGGACTATTCAGGGAAATTAATTCAATTTCTTGAAACAAATCAATAATTTTTTATTAAGATTGACACTATATAATTATGTTAATTACATCAATAAAACAAATCATCCTTATTAACAACTTTAATTTTGATAAAAAATTCTTAATCCGTTTTAAAATATCTAACGAAAAAGATCAAATTATATTAATTTTTAAAAAATCAGAACCAAGTTGAAATTTAAAAAAATTGAAAGACCAATTTAACATTTTTAAACAAAAACAGTAAAAGAAATAATTAAACCTTTTATCTATAAACTTTATATGTGATGGACCACTAGTAGAAGTAGAGTACGATTGAGTAAAATAAAATTGAGTGTTTATCGAATAACATATAAGTAGTTATAAAGAAGTTGTTTAATAATTGAAAAGAAAATATGATTAAATTGTTTTATAAAGATTGTAAGTTATTTTTATAAGTTATGTCAAGAGTACTATGTTTGAATAAGAGTTGAAATATGAAGAGAATAATTAGCGAAGTAAGAAAAATATTCAAGTGGAGAATTATGCTATATGAATTGACAAACTTTAACAATGAAATAATTTCAAGTCATTTTTTTTTTGGATATATTGAAAAATAAAGGAAAATAAATAAGTCTACCAAAACAAAGACCCTTAAAATTTAGATAAAAAAAATGAATAAATAGCCGATGGGTATAAAGAAACTTGAAAATACAAGTCTTTTCACTTGAATTTTACATCTTTCATGAGTAAAACCATTTATCTTAGGACCCACATATTTCTTTTTCTGGTTTTCTTTCTATTTCACCTTTGTTGTAAAAGAATAATAAATACGTATAACATAAAATACTTTTTAATTTGTTTAGAGAAAAAAAAAAGTTAACTGAATATAACAATAATACTAAATAATAACACTTCCCCTATTTTTCTTCTCACCATTTGAGGTGAAGTAATGGTCCTACCCACTTATTTTATCTTTCTCCTAATAAAAAAGGATGAATGAAGAGAACATGTATTTTAACAACTTTTTTTCTTTTCTTGGGATTTCTTTCTACACAGTATAAATAAAAGAGGTTTCATAAAAGAGGTAAGAAACGTATACAATTTTATTTCCTTCTTTTTAATTTCTTTTCTTTTCGAGTAAAAAACCAAAAACAAGCTTATTAGAATAAACTAAAATCAATTTATGCATATCATATATATTATTTTTACAACATTTTCCAAATACTTGATGAACACTTGCATAAAACTTATTAAATTCTTTCAAACACACGATATAGGACAACAAAAAGTGGGTTGATTATGTAAGAGTAGTTTGTTAAACATTTTTTGGCCTTAAATAATTTGTCATCGCTGCAAAGGCAAAGGATTGTTATGATTTGTCAAACATAAAATAAGGTGAGAATTATTTTTTATTATCTTAGACAACAAATGCAAAGTAACAGCAAAAAAAAAAAAAAAAAAAAAAAAAAAAAAAAAAAAAAAAAACAAGGGTTAGAGTTGAATCGCGAAGAGATTGTACTCATATAATATAAGGAACATGAGCGACTACGGACCTAAAACTTTAGAATATTTTTTTAAATTATATTTATTTTTAAATTTTTTAAATTATATATATATTTTTAATTTTTAAATATATATATATATATATATATATATTAGTTAGTATTAAATTAATAGAAATTAAATTAGATAATTTTTTTTCTTCATAAAATACAATATTTAATGTTAATAAATAATAAAATATAAAATTAAATATAATAAAAGAAAATTATTAAAATATTTTTATTTTTTATTTTTTATTTTATTATTTTTAAAAAAAATTATATGTTGTACTCATCTCTTAAGCATATATTTTTTTTTTGTTACAAAAAAAAGAGTTAGAAACAAAATTATTTTCTCTCGTTGTTATTGACACAAACTCATTATTTATATTCTTATTTTTTATATATTTTTTTTCATTCTTAAAGAAAAAAATAAATCTATCTTATCTTACTTGATAGTGAAATATTTATTTAATATTTAACCTTATTTTTTATGTTATGATCCTTTTTGTATATTAATTTTTTATGAATATAGAATAAATATGTGTTGTTTTATAACTGATTTTTAATTTTGACTTAATTATCATAATTTTTTTAATAATTATATCTCTCAATTTTTTATAAATTATTTTTTAGTCTTAAACATCCTCTTTAAATAAATACATTTATGAAAAAAAAATTAATTTTTAGAAGTGATAAAAATAACTACCGGTAAGAGATAAAAAAAAACAATATTATTACTCATCGCATAGTAATCGAATAAAAGCTTATGAAGGCTTTTAATCAATTCATGCACATAAATAATAGAAAAATATTTTGCAAACAATAAAGTTATTAATATTAAAAAAAGCTATTCAATTATTAATTATTAATGAGTTTAATATTAAAAAATAAAGGATAAATATGGAATTTAATTTATAATTATAATTATATGAAATTATGTATTTATTTTGATTCAATCAGTCAGTATAATTAAACATAGAAAAGATAGAGGAGAACCAACCAAATATCACAAATATAAAGCTTACAAGTTTAATAAATGAATACAGTTTTTATCATTAATAATTCTTTTGGGTCCTTCAACTCATCCATTTAGTTAGTAAACAAACAGAAGCAATAGCATTTCTACACTCAATTTTCTTTTTTCTTTTTTTTTTTATGAGAAATAGAGGAAGAAAAGGAGAAGGTAAGTGAATAAACAAAAGTAATATATTGGTAACATGGAATTCACAGAATTTGAAACAAACGGCTACTTAGTTTTTTTTTTTTAATTTTTCTTTTCCTATTAAAGGCAAGTAAAACATCTCGTGACACTTGCTGCGAGCTTTCGGCTCCCCAATTCTCAGTCAAATCCGGTTTGGGACTTCTCTCTCAACAAAAGATCCTCGTGATGAAGAGCTCTCATATTTCACGAGCTTTGTATCAACAACGCTTACCTTCTCCAGTTTTGAATTCTTCTCAACACCTTCAAATACCCCTCCACAACATCATGCATCACCAACCAACAACAACAACACAACCTCGTACTACAACACCCAATGGACTCCAAATCCAAAATTCAACTTTTTTTCCTCACCCTTTTCCTCTTCACTCTCACCATCGCCAATGCAGAAGCGCTTGGAACTTACATAGTTCAGCTACACCCTCATGGCACCACCAGCTCTGCTTTCACCTCCAAGCTCAAATGGCACCTTTCATTCCTCCAACAAACCCTTTCCTCCGATGAGGACCCTTCTTCGCGCCTTCTCTACTCTTACCGTTCCGCCATGGACGGTTTTGCAGCTCAGTTAACCGAGTCTGAGCTTGAGTACCTCAAAAACTTGCCAGATGTTATCTCAATTAGGCCTGACACCATGCTCCAGCTTCAGACCACTTACTCTTACAAGTTCTTGGGACTCAACCCTGCCAGAGAAAATGGTTGGTACCAATCTGGTTTCGGCCGTGGAACCATAATTGGGGTGCTTGATACTGGAGTGTGGCCTGAGAGTCCCAGCTTCAATGATCAAGGAATGCCCCCAGTTCCCAAGAAATGGAAGGGTATATGCCAAGCTGGGAAGGCCTTTAACTCTTCCAATTGTAACAGGAAACTTATCGGTGCAAGGTACTTCACCAAAGGCCATTCTTCAGTGTCACCTTTCAGAATTCCGGAATATCTCTCTCCAAGAGACTCCTCTGGCCATGGCACACACACTTCATCCACGGCTGGAGGAGTGCCTGTGCCTTTGGCGAGTGTGTTTGGTTACGCCTCCGGCGTGGCAAGAGGAATGGCTCCTGGTGCCCACATTGCGGTGTACAAAGTGTGTTGGTTCAATGGCTGCTATAACTCAGACATCATGGCTGCAATGGATGTCGCAATCAGAGATGGGGTGGACATTCTCTCCTTGTCTCTAGGTGGCTTCTCTACGCCTCTATATGATGACAACATTGCCATTGGAAGCTTTAGAGCAATGGAGCATGGGATTTCGGTGATATGTGCAGCAGGAAACAATGGTCCTACGGCAATGTCTGTTGCCAATGAGGCTCCTTGGATTGCCACCATCGGTGCAAGCACACTAGACAGAAAATTCCCAGCTACAGTTCGAATGGGAAATGGACAAATGCTGTATGGAGAGTCCATGTATCCGCTGAACCATCCAATGAGCAACGGAAAAGAACTTGAACTGGTTTATCTGTCTGAAGGGGACACCGAGAGTCAGTTTTGCCTCAGAGGGTCTCTTCCAAGGGACAAAGTTAAAGGCAAAATGGTGGTCTGCGATCGAGGGGTCAACGGAAGAGCAGAGAAGGGACAAGTGGTGAAGGAGGCTGGTGGTGTTGCTATGATCCTCGCCAACACGGAGATAAACTTGGGAGAGGATTCGGTTGATGTTCATGTCTTGCCTGCAACTTTGATTGGATTTGATGAAGCAGTTACCTTGAAAGATTACATAAACTCCACAAGAAGGCCTCTTGCAAGGATTGAATTTGGAGGAACTGTGATAGGGAAGGGTAGAGCTCCAGCAGTGGCAAGATTTTCAGCTCGAGGACCAAGTTATACGAACCCTTCAATCCTCAAACCAGATGTTATAGCTCCAGGAGTGAACATCATTGCTGCATGGCCTCAGAACCTTGGTCCTACAGGCCTTCCAGAAGATTCTAGAAGAGTTAACTTCTCTGTGATGTCTGGTACCTCAATGGCATGCCCTCATGTTAGCGGCATTGCTGCTCTCATTCGCTCGGCTCACCCGAGTTGGAGCCCTGCAGCCATAAAATCTGCAATCATGACAACAGCCGAGGTAACCGACCACACTGGAAGGCCAATTCTTGATGAAAACCAAGCAGCAGGAGTTTTTGACATGGGAGCTGGACATGTGAATCCACAGAGAGCATTGAACCCTGGACTTGTGTATGACATTAGGCCAGATGATTATATCATCCACCTTTGCAGCCTTGGATACACAAAGTCAGAAATATTCAGCATCACACACAGAAATGTGAGTTGCAATGCAGTCTTGAAGAAGAATAGAGGCTTCAGCCTTAACTATCCCTCATTCTCAGTGATTTTCAAGGATGGGGAGAGGAGAAAGATGTTCAGCAGAAGACTAACAAATGTGGGAAGTGCTAACTCCATCTACTCAGTGGAGGTTATGGCACCTGAAGGAGTAAAAGTGATAGTAAAACCCAAAAGGCTTGCATTTAAACAAGTGAATCAAAGCTTGACTTACAGGGTATGGTTTATATCGAGAAAAAGGGTTAAAAGAGGTGATGGTTTGGTGACCTATGCAGAAGGGAATTTGACATGGTTACACTCCAAAAATGGTTCCAACAGGGTCAGAAGCCCTGTGGCAGTGACTTGGAAGTCAAAGTAGCAGGGAGAACAGTAGCAGATTATGAAGTTTTTCAATATGATTATTGGTTCAATAGGTTTATTTATGATTGCAGAATTTATACTGAAGTTGGTGTTACGAGTTTTAGTAGAAAAAACTCGATAGGAAGAATCTTTAAGAGTAAGCCCATTTATAAATGCTGAATAAATTGGTTGTGCCAAGATTTAGTCAAAACTCTCTGCTTTACATGTTTTCTGAATCAGAATTAACGTAAAAAATTAACATGAGAAAGGGTAGAAGACAGAAGGTATTCCATAGTAACTTATTTTTGAATGAATTGCAAACCATTTGCATCAGAATATCGTTCCATGAATCTCATGAATCTGTCCCAATCCTTTGGAGTCCGCATAACATACTTGGCTTCAATTCCTGAGGGCTTTCCATTGACAAACTTAGCACTCACATCAACAGACTGAAGGACCCCTTCCTCATCGATCATGTATAAACCGGTGATATCAGCAACTTCGCGAAATGAATCAAAAACTGAGGGTTGATCAAAGTTGAAGATGGCCGTACCATTTGTTCCATCACGTGATGTAGTGAGCCTCACATCTGGTATTGTTTGTTCATCAGTTCCCCTAATGAACTGCATGGTTGGTTTGGCCATCATCATAACAAAAAAGTGTTTCGGAGGATTTTGCTTTAGCTTGGACAACCTCAAACGTGGCAGATTCACAGATTGGCCATTGAATGAAGAATGTGTGCTACTGTGATGAAAAATGATAGATGAGACTGAAAATACAACATTATCAAGTTAGCCACCAACACCATCATTAAGCTCAATACTACTCCAAAACCAAAAGTCTGTGCAAGAAATTCTAACAACTTAAAAGGTCAATTTATAATATATAAAATGAATACAAGTCAATAGGTCTGATAAGATTGAGTTAAGCTTAAAGTTCACTTCTTATAAAACATTCAAAATTGTTAAATTTATGAAAGGCATAAATGCATGAAGGTACAAACCTACTATTTGTTATGAGCTTTAAACCAGTAGCAACGCTTAATGGAACAGTAATGAAAAATTCTTTCAAAAGAAGAAGAAAAAAGATGCAGTTAGTGAAGATAAATGTACCTGAAGATGAATGTGAGTGGTGAAGAGTTTTGGAGAGTGAGGAGGAGAATGTGAGGGAATGGAAAGAAGTTGCCATTGATGAATTGTGTTATATGTAGTGTAGTGATTATAAATGGGAGAGAAGTAACATTGTGTTGTGTGGGTATTGACAGAACAAAGTAGGGTATATGTGTAACAAAGAGAGCCATTCAGTTGAAGAAACAAAATTTTGGGGTTTTGGAAAATGATTGTGTTTGTGTTTGTGTGTGTAGGATAGACAGACACTGTGTCTAGATTTAATGGTTCATATCAGATTCACATATTGACATGGCACACCAGAATGATACAAAAAGAACATGTCTAGTGTGAGGAGATTCACTTTAATTAACATGTTTTAATTTAATTTAAATTTTGTAGATTTCTTTATATCACATATTATTTTAGATATTTTTGTAATTTTAATTCTGGTGGAAGATTTTTATATGACTTGCACTTTCTTTAATGTTTTACTCAGTTCTTAATATAAATACATATTTTTTTATTCGTTATATGGAATCTCATTTACGTAGGTGTACTTTTAATTTAAAGCTGAAATAAACTTTAAATTGTGGTCAACTATATAAAAAACAAAAAAGAAATATCAGTTATAATAACGTAAAAGAATTAATTTATATTCCTACGACTGACAAAAATTGTCATATAAAAAAATGAAAAATTTTCAATTAATTATAAATCATTGTTGTTATGTTTTAGAAACAATTATTGTTATAAAAGTGTACAAAATCATTGAATGTGTGGTATGTTTGAAAAAAATCTTTTAAAAAATAAGAAAAAATAAATTTATGCATTTATAAATTGAAATTAGTCTATATGGGAATAATTTGTCTAAAATCAATCAGGTTTTTAAATTTTAATTTATTTTTGTGAAAAAGATCATTTTATTTTTTTATTTCTTAAAGCATGTATGAAGAAAACAAATCATTATATTTTTTAATTAAACTAGCGGAAAAACAGGGTTTATCTGAGTTAAAATTAATATCAATATTAATTTTACTTTTACATACGAACTTAGTTAAAATTAAACGTATTATTATTTTTATATTTGATTTATAATTTATGATTCGAACGAAAATAAAATTAGAAAAGGAATATAGATTTAAGTGTAATGGTGTTGTGGAGTAGTAAATATTTAGTGGATGAATAGTTTATCATTACTTTGTTTTTTTCTTTTTTTTCTATATGTAACAAAATAGATAGTTGTGAGGTTTTAGAAAAATAATTAAAGACAAAAATATGAATATAAAATAAGGTATGTTTGTAAATATGGTTACAAATAATTTATTATTTTTTATTGAATTAAATATATTTTTTCTTATTAATTTATTGTAAAAATTATGTTTCGTCTTTAAACTAAATTGTAAAAAATTTATATGTGAGGTTTTCTTTTAATATATGATAAATGAAATTCAATTTTCAACTATAATATAATCTCCACGTTTCCATATAACAATGGAAGAATGTTTTATATGATTTTTATGCATTACAATAAATAAACTAAAAAAAATTATATCTAAAATAATCTCTATTAATAAAGAATTATATTTAATTTGTAGATCATAGTCTAAATTGATTTATAAAAATATTAGTTATTAATATTTTAATTACCAAAAAATTAATGACTAAATTAGAATTTGTATTTAATTTAAACACTAATTCTTTTATTAAATAATATTAAAGATCAATTTAAATGATGATAACTTATAAAATAATTATAATTTTTTATTTATAATAGAAATAATTTAGATATTAATAATTTTTAGTTTATAAATTTATATTTAAATTAATCATAATTGATTATTATTTATTTAGAATAAAATATATAACTTTTTGTAAAAAACATATTTAATCTTTTTATTTTATTAAACAATAAATCTTAAGTCAATGTGTTTCACCCAAAATACAATTTCATTATGTTTAGTTCAGCAATAAAATCATTATTAGTTATGTTCCCTTATTTACAATATCACAATAGTTTAACTTTTATCTTAGTTATTTTTTTTAGTTATCTTAGTATCTTTAATAAAGAAAATATCACAAAGTAATAAATGCATCCTTTAAAATATTTTAATATTTAGAGACAAAGCAACTGTCAACCATAGTGATAAAAATATATTAAAAGATTCTAATTTTTTTCATTTAAGTACAAATTATTATAGCATACACATGTAATCAAGTTCTTACAAGATAACACGAAATCTTAATACAAATAAAATGTACCAATAGAACAACATAACCTTTGATATTATTTCAAAAATCTGGAAAATGGCACATATTATAACTATTTGTAAAGTGGGTGGAGATATATCAAGGATATAAAAAATAAATATTGAGATTACAAAAAATTGATGTCTTGTTATGTAAAAACTTAGAAACGTTTCATTCCAATTAACTGGGAATAAAAGCCAATAAATTAAATAAACAACGTGTTTGATAACACATTACCAAAAATTGTTAAGAATGTGGGATTGAAACATGAGATCTTTAGCTATGCTAAATATGTGTTAATATTTTTTTAACCCTTTAAATTTGTTGGAGAACACAAACATAATTAGTTTGATGTAAGATTTCTTTTGAAACAAATAAATCTTTAAAAAGGAATTCAGGACTATTATCAATCAATTTTTTTAACTAAACTAATAAATAAAATCTATTTCGAGGGAAAAAAAAATAGAACATATAATTCATGAATTAGTTAAATGAGTCAAATCTAAGCTTCACATTTTTTTATAGTCAAATTCAAGCTTTGCATTTGACTCCCATAAATAAATTAGCTAAAATTAAATTATCTTTTTTATCCATAAACCTAACCTAAAGTTTAAGCATTTGGCCTTTGATTAATCCTTCAAGTGTTATTTTTTTTAACCAATTATTGATTTTTCTTTTCAAAATTAGTCCCTTCAAGTGTCCCGAGAGAACCAAACCTTAAGTTTTTGTTGAAAGAAGATTTTAATTTTAATTAAAGTTACAGCAAATCCTATACTTTGGTCTTTTTCCCATAGGATATTTGCTTGAATAGTGTATTTAAATAATACTTAAGATTGTAATAATTACTTGAAATATTTTGAATACATAAAATAATTTTTTTATTTCATTAAAAAAATAAGAACTGAAAGCTCTTTATATCCAATTTCTCTCTCTTCTTTCCTCTACCCTCTTTCTCTTCTTCAATCATACCCTGAAAATTAAGAAAAACATAGGTTAACAAAGTTTTTTCTTATAAATTTTGACAAATTATTTATTTAGATAAAAAAATAATAATTTATTACTTTATTTTAGTTAAAAAATAAAAAAAAATAATCTATTTTAATTCTATTTATAAAAATTTTGTTAAAAAAAATTTATCAGAAGATAATTTTCCAAAAATTAAATGATATTATCCAAATAATAATTTAAAATTATCTTATTCAAATAAAATATTTTAAAATAATATGAAATTATTAAAATTTTTGTTCAAATAATTTGAAGTTCTAAAATTTCTGATCGAAATACAAACTGATCTTTTTATTTTCAATTAGCTACTGAATTGCCAAATTAATTAGTTCCAATTTGGTATTTTTTATTGATTGTTGTCTTCAATGATTATTGAGGATTATAATTGAGGAAAAGGAACATTAACATTAAAAATCATTGAATGCTAATAACAAATGATCAGGAATGGGATAGAAGATAAAGGTCATAGAAAAAAATGTTCAATATCCCATTAATCACATTGCACACTCCAATTATATCATCTTGCAAATCTCTTTTATTGTTTTTCTTTATTGTTTCCAATAAAAAATAATTTTTTAGGATAAAACTTGATTCTTCTATTTTTTTTTTTATATCTTTTTTTTAATATTAATGGGGTCTTTATGTTTTAATTGATCTCAATTAGATTTATATTTTAAAATAGTGTAACAATTAAGTCCTTTTTATTAATATTATAATTAAATGTATCGTGACTTTTCTGTATTTTTTTTAATTTTTTTAATATACTTTTTTAAGAAAAAGATTCTTTTGTTACGTCTTAAGTCGTTATCATATTTAATGTTTAAATGTTAAAATTTGTAAAACTTTCAATTTAGTTCTTATATGTGTTATTTTGATTTAATATAATTTTAATTTATTTTTTAAATTGAGCAATTTTAATTTTTTTTATATAAATTTTATACCGATACTTTTATTAAAATTGATATTTTTAAGAAGATTAAATTTTTTAAAATTTATATTTGACATTAAAATTCATTTGAAATTCATTTTAAAATTTTAAATGTTTTGTGTTGATATTTTTTTACATCAAATTAAATTTTATATTTTTTTTTATTTGAATTTATATTTTAAATAATTATATTAGTTTTTTATTCAATTTAGTTCAATTTATTATTTTAAATTGAGTAATTTCATTATTTTCTAATTTGAGATCATATTTAATTTTTATATTAAAATTGATATTTTTATTAAATATATTTAATAATATTAAATTTGTTTAAATTTATATTTTACACCAAATTTCATTTAAAAATTGTTTTAAAATTTTAAATGTATTTGTGTTGATATTTTATTGAATCAAACTTTATATTATTTTTTATTTAATTTTATATTTTAAATAATTATATATAAAATTATATAGATTTATAAAGTTATATTATAAATATTTATATAACATTCTATATCAGTCATTTATATTTAAAGAGTTAGTTTAAAACAATAATTTTATAAATTAAAGTGCAACATTTTAAAATAATATAAAGTAAATATATTTTAAATTTTAAAATAAAATTTAAATAAATTTAAATTATAAATTATAAATTATAAATTTAAATAAATTTTGATCTCTAAACAGAGACAAAATTGTTCAATTTTAAAAGAAATTGAGATCAAATTGAATTGTATTAATATTTTTTCAATTAAAAATTTTTAAAAATCATTTTTTTAAACTTAGAAAAATCACGAAAGACACGTGAGATATATTTAAGTTGTTAGCATATAATAATAAGACCAATAAAAATATGAAGAAATAATTAAAAATTTTGAACTTATGTTTTAACCTAATTTTTATTACCTAATTAACGAAGAAGTCAACAAAATTCAGTGAAATGCTTTTTTTATTATTCATCGATGAGTACAATCACCCGATCACAAGGGTCTCAATTTTTATTATCAGAGTCTCAATTTTTTTTCCACTGATACAATACTGCAAAATTGAGCACCTTTATATCAGATCAATAATAATAAAAACTTTGAAACTCTAATTGGAAAATTGAAACTGAAACCTGGTTTGCATTCAGGGTTCTTGGTAGTATAATGGAAGCCCAAAACCCAAATTCTTGGTTTTGATCAACCAAAGTAAACCTAGGAACAATTTTCCAAAGCAATTAAAGTCGGAGCCACGTCACATGCACGTGCTGCATGTGCAATTCGGAGCACCATGATCCCATTGTGGCATCTCTTCGCTGTCTGCAAAATGGTTCTCTTTTTCTTTCCATTTTTTTATTAAACGCTGAAAGCTGGTTCTGGTTTTCCTTGTCACCAAGGCATTTGGACACAAGTAATCAAGTTTTTTCACTCCTAACCTCTCTCCATTTTCCACCTTCACACCAATTCAACAGAACAACCATCACAAACAACATTTTTTTAGTTAAAAACGTTTGAAGTTCTCATTTGTCTCTCTCCAATAATAAGCAACCTTGTACTTCACTAGGAAGCTGCTATTTCACATGTCTTCCATCTGTCTCAGCACCAGATGTGATCTAAGCAATAGGAAGAGCAGAAACATTATCACTGTATCACTAAATTAATTTCTTGTTATAGCAGTCCACACCATGTGTGCATGTGAATATTGATAGAGAGAAAGGAAAAGAAGAAATATATTTTATATCAGAAGTGGTAGTTGGTAGGTTCAGACCATGATTGATCAAGACTTTGCACTTTTCTCCCATTTTCTTCTGTTTGCAAATTCTCCTCTTTGTTTATTCTCCATTATTATCAACATCTTCCTATCTTCATCTAACACTTGTTCATTTCTTCATCTAATTTGTGTCTTGTAAAATAAAAAATCAAATAAACAAATCTACCCTAATGTCTACAAAAAACAAGGACCATTAATTCCCGGATGCATATGCATAGGCTTCTACTATTTCACCAATATGGTCAATTGAGTGTACATGCTATGCACTGGTTTAAAAATACCCTGCACTATTCATTTTAGTTTTTTTAAGTTAATGGGTGGTAGAACTTGTCTTATTTTCAAGTTCCTTTCACCTTATAACATGGAAAGATTCCCTCATCAAAATCATAATGAATAATTAACATTGATGAGCCTAAAACCATCAAGTGCATGATGGGTGGTGTTTCAGATCTTTATTTTAGTTTATTTTTATTTTCATCTTTCTCCCATTCCCACCCGTGTGTCTTTTTTCTTTCTGGCCCTTGCTAGTGGACTTAAAAAAAATATACAGGGACATCATTTTTCTCTCTGTTAAAAGCTATTCTCATCATCACATGACTGGTTTGGAATTTGATGTTAAGATAATCACGAGTACATCAATGTTCTCTGGTGGATCCTACATTAACCATATGTTAGTTGGCCCACTAATGCATCATTTCTGAATCTTTGTCATACTTAGAAGTTACCCTTCAATCAGCTCGAACTTGAAAGTGCATTTTCACACTCTTAGTATGAAACACACTTAAAGCGGCCTAACAAAAAAGTTGTATTTAATGTACTGAGAAAGATGCTTTAGACAATGCTTATTGTCTGAAAATAAAGTTTCCTTTAACACTTTAACAGTGTAGTTCTGTGTTAATGTGGTTGTCATATTCTTCAACATTTTTACCTCACTTTTTTCTCGTTTCCGCATCTGGTTGATCTCAAATATAGATTGTGGAACTTATGTCTATGTTTGTGAAGCTGTGAGATCTAGTGTTTGGATAGTTTAATCGGAAAAGTTAACTCTGAGATGGGGTCAGTAATTATTATGATTGCATTTATTAACATTAACTGCTAGAAAAGAAATATAAAATCTGAAGGCCATTGTGGATCAGTCTTCTTCTGATCTTTTATGTGGAGAAGATTTTAAATTCTCACATTCCTTCGCTCACAATCTTGTTAGGAAGAATTTGATTACTGTAAAAGGAATTCTTAATAAACAAACAAGAGATAAACTTTTTAAATAAAAAAATTAACTGCATTATCCCTCTTGAGATTGACAAGGATAAGCAAAAGAGGAAGAAGTAGAAACTTAAACAGCATTAAGAGCCATATTCTCCCATGTTTCATGTCGGATAAACTTCTAATAGATCCAAAGCTTCACCTGTCTTTACATACACTGTCGCACACTGCTAGCTTCTTTGAAATACCGCTTCATAAACCTGACTAGTTCTTAAACCGAAACTACTGTTCTAGTTTATTTATTTGTCATATAATATACAGAATCACATGCATATGCTGTTCTTCTTTCAACCACTTCTCACAAACTGCACATATTACTCTCTGCCAGTGTTGTGTCCATCCTCACAACCATGTCCCTCGTTTCACAAAAATGCAAATGATGGAGAAGTGAGCCATTAATCAAACAGCATGAAGAAGATCAAAAACCAAATGAAAATCCAGCTTTTCATCTTCTTTTGCTACATTGGTTGTTCCTCCTATGGTTTTTCTGCTGCTGTAAATGATGAAGTATCGACTTTGCTTTCTATAAAAGCAGGTCTCATTGATCCATTGAACACTCTTCGGGATTGGAAACTGCATGACAAAGCACCGGTAAAGGATGCATCTCATTGTAGCTGGACTGGCATCAAATGCAACTCGGCGGGAGCTGTAGAGGAGCTTGATCTATCCCACAAGAATCTCAGTGGTACAGTATCCGATGTTATACAAAGACTTAAAAGTCTTACCTCTCTCAACTTGTGTTGCAATGCTTTTTCATCGCCATTGCCAAAATCCTTAGCCAATCTCACCACACTTAACAAACTTGATGTGAGCCAAAATTTCTTCAATGGTGACTTTCCATTAGGCCTTGGAAGAGCATGGAGACTCATGACCCTAAATGCATCCAGCAATGAATTCTCAGGTTCTCTTCCTGAGGACCTTGGAAATGCCTCTTCCTTAGAGATGCTTGATCTCAGAGGCAGCTTTTTTGTAGGGTCAATTCCAAAATCGTTCAGCAACTTGCATAAGTTGAAGTTCCTTGGTCTATCAGGGAACAATCTCACTGGTAAAATTCCTGGAGAGCTGGGACAACTTTCGTCTCTGGAGTATATGATTCTTGGATATAATGAATTTGAAGGTGTCATTCCAGAAGAGTTTGGCAACCTCACCAATCTTAAGTATCTTGATTTAGCAGTGGCCAATCTTGGTGGTGAGATTCCAAGTGTATTGGGAAAGCTCGAGTTGTTGAATACAGTTTTCTTTTACAACAACAATTTTGAAGGCAGAATTCCAGCAGCAATTGGCAATATGACTTCTTTGCAGTTGCTGGATCTTTCTGATAACATGTTGTCAGGAAAAATTCCAGCTGAAATAAGTCAGCTGAAGAATTTAAAACTTCTGAACTTGATGGGCAACCAGTTGTCTGGTCCTGTGCCTTCTGGCTTTGGAGATTTGCCACAACTGGAGGTACTTGAGCTATGGAACAATTCCTTGTCAGGGCCATTGCCTAGTAATCTTGGCAAGAATTCACCATTGCAATGGTTGGATGTGTCATCCAATTCATTCTCTGGAGAGATTCCAGAAACTCTTTGCAGCCAGGGCAATCTCACTAAGCTTATACTATTCAACAATGCCTTCTCTGGTCCAATTCCATCAACCCTATCAACGTGCTTTTCACTTGTACGTGTTCGAATTCACAACAATTTTCTTTCAGGGACAGTTCCTGTGGGTCTTGGCAAGCTTGGGAAGCTTCAAAGGTTAGAATTGGCTAATAATAGTCTTTCTGGTGGAATTCCTGATGACATTGCTTCTTCCACATCCCTTTCCTTCATTGATCTCTCAAGAAACAAACTCCATTCTTCTCTTCCCTCCACCGTCCTTTCCATTCCAAACCTGCAAGCTTTCATGGTCTCCAACAACAACTTGGAAGGTGAAATCCCAGACCAATTCCAGGATTGTCCATCACTTGCAGTTCTTGATCTCTCGTCAAATCATCTATCCGGAAGCATTCCAGCAAGCATTGCTTCATGTCAGAAGTTGGTAAATTTGAACCTCCAAAACAACCAATTGACTGGTGAAATCCCAAAATCACTAGCTAAGATGCCTTCATTGGCCATGGTTGACCTTTCCAACAATTCTCTGACAGGCCAAATACCTGAAAGCTTTGGAATTTCTCCAGCTCTTGAAGCACTTAATGTCTCATACAATAAGCTAGAAGGCCCAGTCCCAGCGAATGGAATACTAAGAACTGTAAACCCAAATGATCTTGTGGGCAATGTTGGTCTATGTGGTGGTGTCCTCCCTTCATGTGACCAAAACTCTGCATACTCTTCAAGGCAAAGAAGCTTACGCACAAAGCATATGATTACAGCATGGATCACTGGAATATCATCAATCCTAGTTATTGGGATAGCGATTGTGGTAGCTAGATCTTTGTACATAAGATGGTACACTGATGGGTTTTGCTTCCGAGAAAGATTTTACAAGGGTAGCAAAGGATGGCCCTGGAGATTGATGGCATTTCAGAGGCTTGGTTTTACTAGTACTGACATTCTAGCTTGCATCAAGGAAACAAATGTGATTGGCATGGGAGCCACAGGGATTGTTTATAAGGCTGAGGTACCGCAATCAAACACAGTTGTGGCAGTGAAAAAATTGTGGAGAACAGGAACTGATATTGAAGTTGGAAGTAGTGATGACCTTGTGGGGGAGGTGAATCTTTTAGGGAGACTAAGGCATAGAAACATTGTTAGACTATTAGGATTTCTTCATAATGACATTGATGTGATGATAGTTTATGAATTCATGCACAATGGCAACCTAGGAGAAGCCTTGCATGGTAGACAAGCAACAAGATTGCTTGTAGACTGGGTTTCACGGTACAACATAGCTCTAGGAGTTGCACAAGGACTTTCTTATCTTCATCATGATTGTCATCCCCCCGTGATCCATCGAGACATCAAGTCAAACAATATATTGCTTGATGCAAACCTTGAGGCACGGATAGCAGATTTTGGTTTAGCAAAGATGATGATCCAGAAGAATGAAACAGTCTCCATGGTTGCTGGATCTTATGGTTATATTGCCCCTGGTGAGTTACAAGTTCTATACATCTTACTTTATCAGTTCATACATTAGCTTCCAAACCACTTTAGATCAAACAGGATATGTAGCGTACACATTAGAGAAAGTATCTTTCAATTATCATGTCATTCAATGTTTATATTTGTAAAGATTGTCTACTTTCATATTTGCTCCACCTTCGATGTACAAATCCATGACGTTTCAATGATTTACCGTTTGGCAGAATATGGATATGCCTTGAAGGTAGATGAAAAGATTGATGTTTACAGTTATGGAGTAGTTTTGTTGGAGCTTCTCACGGGAAAGAGGCCTTTAGATCCAGACTTTGGAGAGTCAATAGACATTGTAGAGTGGATTAGAATGAAGATTAGAGACAACAAATCACTGGAAGAAGCATTAGACCCCAGTGTAGGAAATAGCAGGTATGTTGTAGAAGAGATGCTTTTAGTTCTAAGAATAGCAATTCTTTGCACTGCCAAGCTCCCCAAGGACAGACCAACCATGAGGGATGTCATTATGATGCTTGGAGAGGCTAAGCCTCGAAGAAAGAGCAGTGGCAATGATGCAGCTAACAACAAAGAGTCACCAGTTTTTAGCACATCACCGGTTAATGGCCTAATGTAGAAGCCCAAATCAGTTTATCCTGTTCATCAACCTGTTTAGAGCTGTAATTTTGTAATCAGCTATTCGCATTTATGTTTAAATTATTAATTGGTATATCAAGATGTATTGATTTTTGCAAATAAATTTTCTTTTGTATCCTGATTTTGGTACAGAGACATAGATTTCAGCATAAACCAAGGTAAAGCAATTGTACCTATTGTTCATTGAATAGGAATAATAACTCTCTAAACGTACTGATGAAGTAAACAAAAGTAACTTGGTCTGAGTTTTTTTTTTCTTTACACATGTAAATGTGAGGAACTTTCTTTCAAAAACATCCATTGGATCGGTGCACTTGAGCAACGCACGATTTCCTTAACTCATAATCTCATTTCTGACAAACAAAACAAAAATAAGCAAAGAAAATAATGCATCAAGCTTTAGGCTGTTGTTATCTTTCTTGCACTAAACTCTTTCATTTTTATTCCTCTGGGCTCTTAAGTACTAGACTCGATTTTATTTATGTTCCAAAAATACGGATCATGTCCTTTTAAGTTCCTAAAAAATAAAAATAGTACTTTAATCCTCCTAAATATTTAAATGACTTTTAGTGAAGACATTAAATTTTTGTTACGTGAGCAATAGAATCTGTCAAACTTCAAATCGATTAAGCTCTTTTAATAGTCCATTAAATGCCCAATGTAATGTTGATCTATATGTGCAAGGTTGCAATTTGTGGCATCAACAACACTGACGACAGAACACTAACTATTCTGTTTATTTTAAGTTTTTATGAGTTTAAAGATGTTATCCAATTACAAAAAAGAAATCAGGCAAACTTCAGCTACTCAGTCCTCAGCAAACCAAGCCAGTAACAAACACAAATTAAACAATGACAAGCAACTCTAAAGTGCTAAAAAGAGATAGGACTTTTATTAACTGATCACAGAATAAATTACATGTATTGTATTTGTATCCTAAGTAAATGTGAGGCTAAGATGAGCTAACAGCAAGCTACTCAGTGTATAGAACTGTGACGTGAATGATACAATTTTGTTATCACCAATAATCGCCACAAGAACAACTACCATTTCTAAAATGGTGAAATCTACTAGCATCTTTTATCACAATTTCCCGTCCTGTAACCTTGGCTATAAGTTTAATTGCATTATGACAATCACCACACACACGATGGCCCTGAGTGATTTGCAAAGGTGTCCAATATGGAGTGTTGATAAGTCCAAAAGCTATAGCCAGCTTTTCACTGTGGTATTTTAGAATACGCTGCTCCTCTTCATCCACATCAGGAAGCAAAGTTTCATTCTCCACAGCATAACCATACCTAGATATTTCAACCATCAGGCTGTCTACCTTATCATAAATTTCCTTTGTTTGGGAATGAGATTTGTCTCCACAAAGGAAGACATAAGGTTGTTTCTTCACTTCAATCCAGCTACATGCCGAAAGCATTCTTAAACCCTTCCTCTTTAAGGTCTGCAAAACACCTGCTGCTTCCTTTAATTTACCACAACTGTTGTATAGGTTCAGAAGCACTACATAATTACACAGCTTCTCCGGCTCCATCCCGTAAAGCTTTTCAGCAGCCAACTTCCCCAGCTCTAGATTCTCGTTCATTCTGCATGCTGTCAACAATGCTGCCCACATGTTTGTCGTTGGTTTGAAAGGAGCACTTCTTATTAGTGCGTAAGCCTCGTCTAATAAGCCCTCCCGGCCTAATAGTTCAATCATACATGCATAATGCATTGCTCTGGGCTTAACCTTGTGATCTCTGCTCATAGAGTGAAAAATCTCCCAACCTCTTTCTGATAAACCTGAATAGCTACAAGCAGATAAGACAGCAAGGAAAGTGACATGGTTAGGAATCATCCCTTCCTGAAGCATCTGCTCAAACATTTCTACAGCCTCTTCTCCTTGACCGTGGTTACCATATCCGCCAATCAATGCATTCCAAGATATGATATTCTTGCACCGCATCCTGTTGAAAACATGCTGGGCATCCTGCATCCTACCCCATTTGCTATAGAAGTCAACAAGTGCAGTGTTTGCCACTATATCAGTGCCATAACCATGACGAACTAAAGCAGCATGAGCTTGTTTTGCATGTTCCAATGACGCCAATCTCGCACAAATTCTTATCACTATTGAAATAGTAAAATGATCTATTGTAGCTCCGCTGTCTCGCATGCCGCAGTATAAACTAAGAGCTTCCTCACTATAACCATGAAGTGCATAGCTAGCAATAATGGAATTCCATCCTACAGTTGTCTTCTCTGGCATTTGATCAAATACACAATGAGCATCCTCGATGCTACCACACTTACTGTACATGTCAATCAGTGAACAAGACACAAAATTATCATCACCGACCCCTCTTTTCAAAGCACATGAATGAATTTGCCTTCCAACTTGAACAAGACCCAATCCAGCCGATGCCCGAATCATGGTGACAAACGTGCGTGATCCTCCGTCATTAATCTCTTCCCACATACACAGAAACAACCTAAAAGCTTCAGAAAAATTCCCAGTGTCTACAAGTCCACCAATCATGGTCATCCACGAAGCCGAATCTCTCTCAGGCATTTCATCAAACAGCTTTCGTGCATCGAGCATGAGACCACATCTCACATGCATAAACAAAACCCTGTTCATCACAAACAAATCAGGCTCAAACCCACTGTTGATCATATAACTATACACCCTCTTAACACCTCTAATCGATCTCAAACAGACGCAAGCACTCACCAAAGCATCATAGGTGCTACCACCCACATCAAAACCATCATGTCCAACTTCCAAAATTTCAAACCACTCCATTGCCTCCCGGTACCTATTACACATAACCAACTTCTCTATCTGACGACAAATCCCAGAAGAGGACGGTTTCCTGAACGCGTTATCCTCAAAAACTGTCACTTGTCTTTCAGCATGCCCCACTTTCTTTGGTTTTGGTTTCAGCCCTCGTTTCATGGAGGAACAACAAATCCGGGAAAACGGGTGACACCGATCTCTTTCCTTTGAGGCAAAGCAACGCCCCAAAGAAGAAAGGTTCCCAGGAGATGAAGAACCCAGAAGTGGGGTTTGGGATTTGTGAAGAGAAAGTGCAATTTCCATTGGCAATAACAAATGTTGTGAACGAGGAAGGAGGATTAGAATGAGTTCTCCCAATTCCTCGTAGTGAGGAAGGGAACTTACATGGATGCAAATGTGAAGAATAGGAAAAAGTGCGATTTGGAACGAGTCTGCGTCAGAAACATTGAAGTTTCCGCCCAGGTAGGTTCGGTAGTTAACATCTACATACTGTTGCAACAACCACATGCACCACGTGTGAACATTGACGTTGTTTCCAAAGTTCTCGCATTGGTGCAACATTTTCTGTGCATTCTGTTGTTTTTTATTCTGTGATTTCATTGGTTTATGTGTATTGTGCTTTTTGATAAATTAAAATCAAAATGAAGTATTGGATAATTATGTTGGTTAATGTTCTCAGTTCCGATTCATTTATTCAAGCCTAAATCAAAATCGTAGCAGCACCAAAAAAGGGAATCAATTCAAAATTCTCAACCTTAATCCAGGCAATTATTCTTTCTAAATTCATTGGATTGCTTGTACTTGAGGACTTGATGTTTTTTACTATAACATTGTTGTTAGACAAAGAAATGTACCAGAGAGTTTGAGACACCAGTAATATGATAATATAGCAATAGCAACCCTTAACACATATTTTAACTTTGTTAAACACAAAATACAGCCTGTGAATCCATGGATACCATCCTTTTGAAATAAACGTGCATTGTACACAGATATTATGCAATCCCTTGGGTTCTCAATGTAGTTATAATAAAGTTGAGCATAAGTAGAACAGGGAGGTTTGTTTGCACTTTTCCGTGTCTCACTGTATATGATCAAGGTGGGTTTGAGCCAGATTTGTTCGTGGTGAACAGGGTTTTGTTTTATGCATGTGAAATGTGGTCTGATGCAGGCACTGAAGCTGTTTGATGAAATGCCGGAAAGAGAGTCCACTTCGTGAATGAGGATGATTCAGAATTTCTCTGAGCTTTTAAGTTGTTTTTGAGTATGTGGAAAGAGTTTAATGATGTAGGACTTTTCATGTGATTTGTGGATTTTTCTCCTTGTATGTTTATTCAGTGTAGGACTTTCATCAATATGTTTGCAAATCTACACCTGTAGTTCTGAAAAACAGGAGAAAAAATCTTATTTCAACTGAATTTAAAATACAAATACATGGAAAGAGGAGAAAATCAAAATTTGATAGAGGTAGCAAATATCTCATTTATATTTACATTAAACAGTAATGACTTATTACAAACAATACATTGAAAATTTATGGCGCTTGTGCCTTAAATGATATACCAAGAGAAATTGAACAAACACCATGTCAATTGAATCAGAAAAAAAAAAACGAGGTTTGATTATTTGAATATAAAAATCCATTACTCGCGGTATTGCTTAATATTCCTCTTGCTGACTTCTCTCCCTTAAGTATTCATTCTTTTTGTGCTGTACGTTTTAGGCCATAAGTTGTGTCTCTAAAGTTGTAAATTGTAAACATTATTTATATGAGCTTGCATTTCGATCTGCTGTTCTTCTTTCCAATCTTGGAGCTGCAAATGAGTAACTAAGCTAGAGAAAGAAAAAAGAGTAAAGGGAGTAATGCTAGGAATAATAGAGAATCTACTTACGGTTAGGAATCAAAGTCTAACTTTAAGTTTCACATTAAGTAAAAATAGAAAGTTGAACACATATAAGAATAAAGATCTATAAATTCATTGACTTAAGGTTTTAGGTTGAAAGTGGTGTCAATCCTTTATGTGTGGATTGAACTCATATCTCATTAGTATTGTACTTTCTCGGTAATCCTCTTTCAAAAGATCCAACACTTACTAAGTCCATTAGCTTCATGTGTCCTTATGATTCCTAACCTCTTGAGAGCTAAGGAACATCCTGATATCAATTTCAAGGACAAAGGTAAAAATGTATCAAAACAAGAAGTCCTACACTTCAACTAATCGATTGTAGTTTTCAAGTTGGCGGTTGAAAGAGAATGAGCAAGATGAAGATGGAGTTTGGGAGAAGATGAACAAGACGAAAGACAAACATAATGATCAAATTGAACATTCTGAAACACAAACATTACTTCCCGGATTGAGCAATCTGGAACACAAATATATTCATCGGATTGGTCATTGTGACAAGTATTTTAAATTTGGCGACATATTTTAGATTACACTTTCGGTAAGCACCCCTCAAATTTTGATCTTCTCATCGCACATTTCGATTCTTACATCTTCCGGATTCAATAATCCGGTATTCACTCAGATTCGAGACAACCTTCCAGAGCAACCATTTTGATTAAAAAAATATTTTTACTGAATTATCTGATTTGAAGAGTATTACGGAGGGGCTAAAATGGAAAAGGATAAAAGTTTAAGGGTGCTCATGAAAAATGTCCCCTCCACCTATTTATTAAGTGGGGTTGGGTTGGGGTTGGAACTTAGGTAGTCGTACTCATACACCGAGTATAACACCTAAATACACTAAATTTACCTTTTGATTTTAGTTGATGCGTTAATTAACTTGTCAATTTAGTTGCATACGATGATTTTAAGAAAAAGTGTTGTTGATGATTTAATTGTTATTTTTTATGTCTCAATATGTGTGAAAACTTATGGAATTTTTTTTTTCAAAAGAAATTTTACCTTAGTGAGGACTATAGTCAAATCAACTTTCCTTCCAATTGGGATCTTTCTAGGTTGAGAACAGTAACGAGAACTGAATAGGATGCTATGAGAACTTATGAAGACAGCATAATATTGTGTTTTTCAAGGAAAAATATTCAACAAATACAAATTAATTCAATCTATTAAGCGGAATGTTGATGGTGGTATGACAATGATAAGGAACTGAAGTAGAAGAGTGTGAAAGAAAATCATAGCTACATATAGCTTTAAAAGAAGATATATAAATTATAAAAGCAGTTGAAACCATTGTTGGAAATTTAATTTTTAGTGCGGTCCTCTGGAAACGATGTATGCCCAAAAGAGAGAACTCATAAATTTTGTCTCATGAATTTATTATCTTTTCGAACTAAATATCCTCTTAATTCCGATTTATTGTTAAATAAGACTGTTTAAAGGCTCTCTTTTTTTAATTTTAAGGTAGCTGATTTAGTATGGCATGAGAATATTAATTCAAACAACCGTGAAACTACAAAACTCGATGCGAAAAGTTAAAACTCAAATTATTAAAGAATATTATTCTTACTTTTCTTTCATCAGCATTGCATTAATTCCGCCGATACAACCATAAACAGCACCATCGCAAGCTTAACTTTATCAGTGAGGCTCATCTTATGATATGATACAACAAACTCACAGCATATACTTTAAATAAAAAATTTCAATAAAAACCAAAGAGACAAAAAGAAAAAAATAAGAACAAAATTCTTCAGAATTTAAAATTACTTTATGTAAATTAAAACTTAGACCCATAATGATTTTGAAAATTTTATTTACTTTTTCTTTCTATTTTCTTCTCTTGTAAGTGAATATAAAAATGTTTATTCACCCACACCACACCGACAATACAGGGTGCCAATGGACAAAGTCACCAAACAAAATCTACCACAGTGCTTACCTCAGTAAATAAAATTTACCATCCCAAAAAAGATAGCTAGGAAGATCAAAAGGCAAAAGAAAAATGCAAAATAAAGAAAAATTACATCAATCCACAAGGAAAATTTTTCTTTCATAAAGTAAGTCGGTGACTAATTATAACACGTTACCCAAAGAAAATTTGGAAATAAATTTATTCTGTCAAAGCCAAAATATTGACGTCCACCTAGCCTCAAAATCATATAAAATATTTAAATATAAAGGTCAAAAACTTGCTTTTAGATGAATTTAAGATTACCAATTAACCTTTTATTGATTAGAACTCAAATTTGCCTTTGAATTTTCCGATGGATGAGGTGTGGTCTCGGTGCAAGCAGTGCAAGAAAGAGGATTTTCAGCAAGATTGATCCGCAATGTTCGGTGCCTCTCCTCATTCCCAGGTACATGGAGGAGAGCATCCATGATTAAAATGTCCCAGTCACGATGAAGGAAAAATGAAGACCAAGTGTCATCTGTTTCAAAGAAGCCAAACCAATAATAATTTCCATTACCTATCAAAAACTGGGCTCGCTGTTCCCACTTTCCAAACAATTCACAAGCAAATAATATAATATTTCAAAGCAAAACAAGCAGATCATGGTGGTTATACAGACTAAAATGGTTAACTACCAGTTTGGTAAAAAGTTTTCATTCAAATCATAAAGATAAATATTGAAATTGCTAACCTCGATTTCGAACTGCCTTCAGCTGCAAGATACCGGTGCCTTTCGGTCCAGAAACAGGAAATGAGCATGAAACAGAATGTCTTTTATGAGCTACTGCAAGAGCTGCATTGTACCATGGACCTTTAACAATGGGTTCTCCGATAGCATCTATTAGTCCTTGGTTATTGACCGCCTTTTCCATGGCCTTGCTGAAAATTTTGCAGCCAATTACTTTAGGGGCTGCCATGGTAGACAAGTTTTCAATTTTGAAATGTAAAGAACAGAAGCCGAGAAACTACTTACGTGATAAGTCATAAGTATTAGTAGCAGTCTCATAAAAGTATTCAATAAGCTAACTATCTAGTATCTAATATGCAAAACAAAAATAAAAATAGAATAGGATTCATAAGGTGAGATAGGATGGTGAAGAATTTGAAAATAGCGATTATTTTAATCAAAGTTAGAGGGCTATTCTCTTTTTATGAAGCAAGATATCACAACTCGCTGGGTAGCTGGCGTGTACATGGAAAAGGACAAAAAAGGAACAAATATCTCAGAAGCCCTCTTTCTCCATGAGAAACTTTTGTAGTTAGCAACTAAGAGTATAATTATTATCTTAGTATTCTAGATCTGATTTTTGTGCACCACCTTAGTGCCCCCTGTTATTTTCTATGAAAAATGAAAAGGCCAAGCAAAACTATATTGAAAAAGAAGATAACTACAAACTTCAGATGATAAACTTGACTTACAAAATCGATATTGCACTAAATATAGCCATCACATTTTTAGTTATTACTATGTAGGATAGGTAAGAATGGTGAGGTTTCAGTTAAACAAGGAAAAGTTTTGGCCTCCTTGAGGAACATATCCTTTCCATAGACAATGAAGATGGGAGATGTGAAATATCATGAACAACGTAAATCAAATCAAAAGGTTTATTTTGGGCACTAAAGTCTACAAAAACACATTATGTTAAAGTGCACCTCTTCATAGTTTTCTCAAGCCTGGCTAATGCATTCCCAATCCAAGTGATTAAGCTAAAATAACCAGGCATCATCGACTCTTAACACAGAATACCAAATTACAGCTCAATGTATACCTGCTACATCCATGATAGATGGCAAGGTCGTCAAGAGCACTCAGAGCAACACCACCTGTAATAGTAATCAAAATGAATGACACTGCCTTTCTACCATAGTATTTGCCGGTCTCTTCATCCACATTTTTCGTGGCACTGCAACAGTTTAAACACTGGTAGTCACAACCACATTACCGTTCAATTATGATGTCAATTTCAAGGATACCTAAACAATGCATCTATTCTTTAATCATCTAGGAAAAGTACATCTATATATACCTGAGTAGATAAAAGAAATATGTTATGTATGATAATCTGCAAGAGCACAAATTTGTTGGAATAGCCATCCCCATATTCATTTAAATGAAAAAGTTAAAAGTACTTCACGTTTTTCACTTGAAAAAGAAATTCAGCTGAAAAAAGAAGAAGCAATACTTTGGCTAGAAATATAGTTTTAATCCCACGTCTGAAATTTTGTTTCAATTTGCTCTGGTAATTTAAAAAATTTATCTTTAACACGTTACTCTGTTAAATTTGGTGATACGTGACAAAGTTCTAGTGAAGTAACTTCAGATGGGCATTTACCACTTAAACAAAATTAAAACTGTTAGTCATAAAATAGACAGAGAGACCATTTTGATCTAACAAACCTAAATAAAACTTTTTAAATTTGACAAACCCACCTGAAACCAAAGACTCAGATGAGGAGCCAAAATTATATTTTCAGCCTATTATTTTACTTCCTTTGTTTGAGGACTAGTCTCGCTATATTCTAAATTCACGGGCTTTACCTAGCGTGATGAAAACTGCAAAAATTCCTAATTTGAGTTACAGAATATAATGACTTTGTTGAGATACGATTTCTGAAATTTTAAAGCGTGAAAAATTGAGGGCATAAATGAGTGTTTGAGTACACTCAAAATCCCCAATCCCTATTTCTTGCAAACCCAGTCACATACATATAATTTAACAATTAGTCTCTAATAGAAACGCACAACTTACAAAATTTAAAACCGCTAATAAAATCTACGAGTACCAATCAACAATAATTAAATCCAATACAAGGCAAAAATAAAGACAAGGAAAGCAATAAGATGGAAATAGAAGAAGAACCAGAGAGCTTACGAGGAAATCTGAGGTTTTGGGGAGAGTTTAAGGAATGAGCTTAATCTCTTTACCAACATGATCAATCAACGAATGTCGTGTCACCGTTGTCTGTAGCTTGCGATTTCGTGAGTTATCAAAACGAACTACGAGAAATTGCGATGTTGCGTAGTATATGAACGTGAAGAGAAAAAAATTTACGTTTTCTTTTAGGAACGAAAATGGATTGAAAGCTCAATTATGATAAACCCTAAACTTACAGGAGGAGATTGGAGAAAGATTGTGACAGTGTTCCTTTTATTCAGTTTTAGAACTATTCCATCCCAACACTCAAATTTGAAAATAAATTACTATTTGGTTTATTCCATTTCTAGTTAATTGTGATTTTGTCGTCATTTAATTCTTAAATCTTTGCATGGTTGTGAGAGAAATCATAAGCATGCTTGTTTGTTTGTTTATTTATTTTTGAAAAAAAAAAACTTATAACTCTTTAGACATTTTTTAAAGAAAATTGAGGTTAGATCATTCCAGAGGTCCTTATTTTTATAACGAAATCTCAAATAAGTCTTTCATTTTCATCTGACTCAATTAAGTCCCTAGTTTTAAAAATTTGTAGCAATTAGTTCTTTTAGGTCTACAGTAACGATTTTAATTATGTGTGTCAGAACGTGGTTTTTTTGATTTTTTTTTATAATTTTTATAATTTTTTATTTAATTTTTAATTTTTTTTTATAATTTTAAAAAAAAATTAAAATTGTCACGTGTCAATCTGACATTTTACCACGTGGCAGAGACATTATGATGAGGCAGTGGCAGTGCCACGTGTTACGGTTGGATGTGAAAAGTCTCAATGTAGTCCTGTATTTTATTTAAATATATATTGTGCACTGATATTTATTTATTTTTTTAAATATTTATATATCTATAATTTATAGATAAATGTTAGAGTTGCTTTAAAAATAAAAACTTTATAAATTCAAATATAAAATTTTAAATATAAATTCTAAGATTTGTTTATAAATTATTGATATATAAATATTTGAAACAATATTTAAATAAAGTTCAATGCAAAATATACATTTAAATAAACTTAATTTTGTTAAAAATATCAATTATAATAAAAATACCATTGTAAAATTTATATAAAAATTAAATTTGATACAAGGATGAAATTGATTAAATTTTAAAAAATTTGGGACCAAATTGAGACAAAATAATAAATATAGGGACTACATTGAGAATTTTCACATCCAACAGTGACATGTGGCACTGCCACTGCCACATCACATTGTCTCTGCCACGTGGCACAATGTAAGATTGACACGTGGCAATTTTATTTTTTTAAAAAAAATATATATAAAAAAATTAAAAATTAAAAAAAAATTAAAACAAAGTCAAAAAAACCACGTACTGACAAGTGGCACATAATTAACACCGTTATTGTACACCTAATGGAAAGGAACTTATTGCAACGATTTTCAAAAATAGGGACTCAATTAAGTCAAATGAGAATGGGAGGACCTACTTGAGATTTCGTTACAAAAATGGGAACCTCTGGAATGATTTAACCAAAAAATGAAAAGAAAAAACAACAGTTTTTTTCTTTCTTTCTACTTCTACTTTTATACTATCACATGATTTTTCAATTTTTTTAGGGTGCTTCTTCCTATACGTCCATGATTTTCGTTCTGCACCCCGTAACATTAAGAAAAGGTCTCTAATACCCTTTATTGAAAAATATTAAAAACTCTAATCACATTCCTTCACCCTTGCGTTTACATTAGATAAACTTAACAAAATTTGGTTAAAAAAAACTAAATTTACACATTCCTAAAGATATGGGACTAGATTGATCAAAAATTTCGAAGAAAGATTAATTCCAAATTTTTCTAAAATTTAAAAGACCAAAAACATATTTGACCGAATTTTTTCTTTAGATATATATATTTATTACTTGTAATCGAGGGAAGGAAAAAATGGGTCGTTCTACCAACTCGTCATCACTTAAGTGGGGTGAGTCAAAATTTTGAACCCTCCAACTCGTATTGAACCGGTTCACCTAGTTCAATGTTGACTTTTTGACAAACACTCCATTATCGTCAATAATTTTAAAAGTAAGAGGGTCAATTCCATAAAACACAAAGACTTGGTGTAATATTAATAATTACATTAACTTTATACTAGTAGGCATAAAATACACAATGGAGTATGAAGTGAGATTAAATAACAAAAACTTAAATGAAAAATTAAAACTAAGCACTACAATGTTTTTGGTAGTTTTGAAATGAGAAAACTAGTTGGATGAAAATATATAATACGAATATGTTGGGATTAGACATCATCACCTCATGTTCTTGTTTCATTAAGCTCGTGAATAAATATTTTCCTCTTCTTCATTGTCGTCAATTCTTATCATGAAAAGTTATACTCCAATCTCTTATAGCAAATCATAACTATACTTTATTGAATTACAATTTATTGTCAACTCAATAAAACAAAATTTGCATTAAGGTAAAATAATTTAAGATAATCAATAAGTCATTCTTTGTGTCCAAACAATTGATTTATTGATTATCATAGGTCAAAAACTCAAAAGGATTTTTCAACCTTCCACGACTTCTCACTACCTTATAGTTAATCAAACCATCATAAACAAAAAAACATAAAGTGTTGGAGATCTCATATGAACTAAAAGTAAAACGAGTTTATCACACACACAACATATATATATATATATATATATATATATATATATATATATAGAGAGAGAGAGAGAGAGAGAGAGAGAGATATTGTCTCTCTTACTAGTATAACATTTATATAAGTAATAAGTTTGGTCCTCAAATTTAAGAAATAGACAATATTGCACTATTTTGAAAAAATATATGAGTATAACATTTATATAACTAATAAGTTTGGTCTCAAATTTCAAATTTAAGAAAGACACAATATTGTTTTATTTTGAAAATAACGTTATAACATATTATATATATTTTTTAATTGTTAACTCATGTTTTTGTTATTCATGACTTTTGCAACTAAATTTTAATATAAATATCAATACTTAATTTTGTACGTCATTTTTAATAACAAATATCAATATAATATTTATATAAGTAATTAATTTCGTATTAAGAGATACAATATTTCTCTATTTTGAAAAAAAAAGGTGGGACTAAATTAAATCAAAAGGATATATGTGGAGACTAAATTGAAACAAATAGACATATCTGGACACTAAATTGAAACCAAGACAATAACTCTTGATAGTGACACTGATACATAATTGTACCTTGTCACATGATACTAATAGTGTCGTGTGTCATACTAGTAACCTGTGGTAAAAAAATCAAAAAAATTAAAAAAATAATTAAAAAAAATTAAAAAAATCTATAGACTAACATGTGGCACGTCGTTAACAACGTTAATAATTTTTTTGTTTTTTTTAAAGATCTAATTGAGACACTTCTTCCAAAGTTGGAATGCAATTGAATCTTTTTTAAAAACAATGTCCAAACTGAAACATCCGAACAAAAGTAGATACAGTTCGACTAATTAAATTCATTTATTATATGGATAAACTTGTTTGGAAACTAACACACTTTTCCTAACCAAATTTAAATGTGTTTATATATTTTTAAATGAATTATGTGTCAAATTATTGATTTTATTTTATTTTTGAATGGTATACGAAAATTAAATACAAGAAGAGAAACATAAAAGTTCAATTATATTTATTTTTAGTTAAATATATCATTTTAACTTAATATAGCAAAAACTATTTAATGCATTACTAGTCTAACGCCCAAATGTTAAATTTAATATATATTTTCACATAATAAGACATTTAAATAATGAGGTAAAATAAATAAATAAATAACTTTGCGTTAATAAATAATATTTTAAATTTATATAAAAAAAAGTATACATTTTTTTTATTCCTTTTGTGACTTCTTATTTTTTTCACCCAAATAAAACATATTTTTCAGTGATTCTTTATTTACTTATATATCATTGGCTTAAATACCTTTTTGGTCCTCATTTTCGTAGTATTTGTTGCGGATGGTTCTCATTTTTACAGAATGTTTAAAATGGTCATCATTTTTACCGAATGTTTAGAATGGTCCTCATTTTCGCAATTTGTGTTTTATTTAGTCCTTTTCTGTAATGCCGTTTAAATCATTAACGGAACATTATACAGGTGGCACAGTTTGTATTAGGGTGTGTTACGTGTACTGTACAGGTGGCTAATTAACGTTAATTTTCCAATTTAGGGGAAATTTTGTAATTAGGGAAATTTCTTTATCTTCGTCTTTCCTGAGTTCAGATTTGCAGAGGAAGCAGCTAATACTTGTCATTTCATCATTGGATTGCAGTTGCACTCTTCATTTCAATTTTCTAGTTAATCATCATCAACGAGGTAAGTGGGTTCAGGGTTTTCTGGGTTGTGTTTGCTCGTGGGTTAGGGTTTTCGTAATTCTATTTTTGGGTTTGTTTGTCTTTCGATTGTTGTGATGTTCTACATGGTTTCTAAATTACTTCCATGATTTTGTGTAGTTTGTCTCTGTAGGTGGGGTTCAGTGGCCCATTATTTTATTTGTAATTGATTGTAGCAGTGGTCCCCCATTGCGTTAAAGTAGGCTTAATAATATCAACATAATCAAACTAATTCATTTCTTCATTTAACAATAGTACAAAACAGATTGGACTTTAAAAGATTACACACAATAACAGTACGAATAATACAATAACAACTCAAGTGAACCCTATTAC
>Ga0214542_1002753_pt1 | contig 36160 bp, 25 predicted proteins | sample CNSS1metaG_FD_160096 | JGI IMG/M metagenome (GOLD analysis project Ga0214542, IMG submission 160096) | Root nodule microbial communities from cowpea collected in UCLA plant growth center, Los Angeles, California, USA - CNSS1 | ecosystem: Host-associated > Plants > Roots > Nodule | place: USA...
CCTATGAAAAAACTTGGTATTTAAATCACCTGCCTCCAACCATTTCACTCTTGATTTTTGTTTATGTAACACTTCTTGTCTATAGTTTATCCTTTTTAGTTCTGCAAACATATGTTTTCTCTCACTCATACCCTCTTCATCTAAGCCATTGTCTTCATCCTTTTTATCTAACTCACTAATTTTTGACATTATTTTTTCCTTACTTATATTTACATGTCCAAACACCTCCTTATTCCAAACCTTTAAGTCCTTTTTTAACCTTTTCAACTTCTCTTTTAAAATCCAAATTTCATTTCCATTTATGTCGTAATTCCTCCACCACTCTTTAACTATGTCCATAAACCCTGCTTTTGTGTGCCATACATCTAGATATCTAAAAGGTTTAGGTCCCCAGTCAATGAGGGAGTGTTTAATTACTAAAGCACAATGATCAGAAACTGATATATCTAACACATACTGCTTAGATTCAGGCCACAAATCTAACCACTCTTGTGATACTAGTGCTTTATCCAAGTTAATGAATATAGCTAATGAATATTGATAATGAAAAAATATACAAGTTATTATACTATTTCGATTAAAGATGACTATTTTGCCTACGTGAGACAATAAAAATGGGTCATCTTCGCCTTTGTGAGGTAGTAGAAGAGGATGGGTTCGAGTATTATACTCTCTTGCATGTGTGAGGTAGTGGAGAGCGAAGAGATGTGTTGCCTTAGCTTTGACTCATTGTTGATATTTATTGTTAATCAATTTCAACCGCAAAACTATATATATATATATGTAGTGTAATACATGTTGGGTATTGTTTCATTATCTCACTCCTAATTTTAAGTTTCAGTATATGTTTTGTAATAACATTTACTATAGAAACTGGAAATATAGAAGAAAAACATTTAAAAAAGAATGTCTCACAATAAATATATATATCCTGAAAGAACATAACAAATAAAAGTAAAAGGAAAAAACAAAAAAAAATTAACTTTGACTTATGTAACACCCCATTTAAATAATAACCTTAATTGAAATGAAATGTTACACAAATAGAATGAGAAACAAAGTCAGAAGTGTAACGATATTCCTTACTAATACCCAAAGAAATCTAGGAAAAGATTTAAGTCACACCACGATGCCAAATATAAAGTGAAGTAAGAGATTGACAGTAAATTAAATAAATCCAGACCGTGTACACCGATAAATGGCATATGCAAACCGAGGAGAAGCCAACTTGAAAGGTGGAGGATTGAGGTAAGTTGATATTTGTGTTCTTAACATCTCTTATTTGTTTCTGCAGGAACAATTGGCGCCCACTGTAGGCCACGAAGTAACACCTTACCGAGCAATCCGCATACTATCAACGATGGTTTCTACTCGTAGCAGAGCTGGAATCACGAAGCAACCTGAGGCAGGTCCTACTGCACTGACTGACGTCACCCCGGACTTGGCTGCCATCCTTGAAGACCAAGCCAAGATGCAACAAGAGCTCACTAACCTGAGAAAGGGCAGTGCCGACGAGATGGAAGCGCTCAGGCAAGAAAACACATGGCTGAGAAGAAAGATCGAGGCTGACCCTACCCAAAAAGGGAAGGCCAAGGAATCTTTAGAAGCCCCCAAGTCTCCGGCTCATCAGCCTAGTGAAGAAGAAAACGAGTACAACCCCACCCCGCACACATTCACCACCACTCAGCAAACACCCATCATCTCTACCCATCACACAAACATTCATCCCACCATCCCTAGACACATTGCAGCACCAACCCCTGCTACCACCCTTCCCACCACCCATATCCCACCTCATAACTTCATAACTAGTTTCCCTACCTTCGTCCACCATCCCATTCTACCACACCCGTTACCACCCCAACCACCCAAGTGTCGCCACCCTTTCACTATCACCATCACCAACACACCTCTCCCTGTCCAGTGGGAACCTTTCACACTGGACCACTATACGGGAGAGACCGACCTCGACGAGCACCTCAAAATATACATAACCCATGTCGCCCTTTATACAGCCCACGATGTCGTCTCCTGTAAAGCTTTCCCCACCACCCTCAAAGGTCCTACCCTTGAATGGTTCACTACTCTCCCACCATACTCCATCGACTGTTTTGACACCCTCTCTCACATGTTTACCACCCATTTCGCTGGCAGCCGCCCACATCAAACTACAACCCTATCCCTTTTCAATGTCTAACAAGAACAAGACGAGGCACTGCGTGCGTTTATCGACCGCTTCAACAAAGCCGCCCTTCGCACACCTAACCCCAATTAAGAAATGATCGTGTAATGTATGGGTCTAACCCTCAAACCAGGACCATTCGCTAATAACGTTTAACTCCACCCCCCGCCTCCATACACGAACTCAAGCTCCGTGCCACGGACTACATTCGCACAGAAGATATGTAGAACCTCCACACCAAGTTCTGCAATGATTACACCCCCTCCACCACTGACCGCGATAAACCACCCCCACGACCTGATGCTAGGCCCAGAGAGCCTAGACAACCACGTTTCACCAGATATGCGCCGCTAAGTGTCCCCAAATCCTGACTTCTTGACGAAGCCCTCCATGCTGACCTCATCCCACCACCTTGCAAAACATCCAACCCCCCAATGCAGACATGACTAAGTACTGTCGCTACCACGGAAACAATGGCCACACTACAAATGAGTGCAAAATGCTTCAAGATAAAATCGAAGAATTGGTTCGCGTTGGCCACTTCCGCCGCTTTGTCCGCAAAGACGAACACCCACATCCATCACGATCTGACAACCAACACCCCCTTAGCAGTACCCGCCACGATCGCCGCACCAGTCAACCAACCCACCAAGACCGACAACCTGCCCGTACTAACGTCAACCCGGCTGATCCCCCACTATGCGGCATAATTAACACCATCTTAGGAGGCTTTGCCAGCGGCGGATCCACCTCCTCCGCTAGAAAGAAACACCTTCATCACCTCTAATCCATTAACCACATAACCCACTCTCACCACAGATGCCGCATGCCTCCTATTACCTTTTCAGACGATGATTTCCATGGCGTCGACGAACAGCAGGATGATCCCGTGGTCATCACTATGGAGCTCGAGAACTACGCAGTAAAAAAGAGCCTAAGCGAGATAGCGTAGAAGCCACTATTCCAGGATTTCAAGCCTTCGCCTAGGCGAAAAGAGCTCGCTTGAGCGAGAGATCCTCTCGCTTGACCGAGACTCCTCTGCTTGAGCGAGAGGCTAGGCGAGAGTGCGATTTAGTTTGGCTGTTCTTTCCATTCTTGGATGTTTGGCGTGTAATTAATGGGTTTATTGTATGATGGCATGATGGGGATGAGTATACCTGATTAGGGGAGGCTTACATGTAGTGAATGGTGAGTTTGGCATGATGTTATGTGAAGCATACATGATGGGTTGGGTATATATGTGGTCATAAATCTGGCATGAACAATGATGAACAATGATGGTTGGTAATTCAGTGGCATGATATTGGTATGAGGGGAGACACTTTTCTCATGGTTGGTAACAACGAGTTGGTACTGGTTCAACATGGGATAAATGAGGATTGGTTATGGATGTTGGTATGAAGTTCCTATGCATGACGTTTGTGTTTATTTCTTGGCTGTTTATATATGTGTGTAAGGGGTCAGTACGTAATCCCTTGGAGTCTCTAGGTGAGACTTCAGGGTCGTGCTTCAGTGGTCGGGACGTAATTCCATGGCCCCTATTAGTGGGTGTCTATGGTGGTGCCCCATCTGTATAACTTGGTAAGGATTCAAGGTAAGGTTGCATCCTGACACTCTAAGGAGTTAGTTAGTCTCACCTAAAGCGGACTGACTCCTGTGGTGAGAGTAGCAGGAGGCCTGAAATTCATTAACGGTTAACCTTGTGGTGAGGAAAATTGATTCATTGTAACACTTATAACACATAGCTCGGGGGTGAGCAGAGGTATCCACCACAAGTGCAAGCATCCGCTGAATCTGACCAGGTTATATGTATCCGGATGAGTAGAGTCGTGTCTTAGTGTATTTTCTGAGAAGTCATAACATGCTTGGTTGATATGTGTATATGGGATTGTGAAAATATATTTGATTCTATGGATGAAATCTTTTGTGCTCTAGCTTACCCTACTTTTATTGTTGTGTGTTCTGATGTGTGGTACTCTCTTTTGCGATGATCATCAATTTGTTGGTGTGAGCAGATGTGAGGAACACCCGTGGGCAACAGGGAGGTGATGGTTCCGCTGCCTAGTCCGCATGGACTGGACTTTAATTTCTTCATGGGCTTTTCTTTAGGGCTATGGCCCATGTACTTGTTCGTCCTTGGATTTATATACTTTTTGTTAAACTCTTTATCCAGTTTTCTTTTGGGCATCGTGGTGTGCCTTGGGTTGTAAGGAGTTGAGTTTTAAACTCCAAGACTGCGCTAGTATGTTATTTGTATGTGATGCTTCCTTTAATTTCGCATATTAAATTAAATGGAGTGTTACACTCTATGATTTACCTTATAATTAGATACATAACTCTAATCTCTTTTATTATATTTTTTATTTTAATTTTTTATAATATAAATTTAATATAAATAATATAATGATATATAAATATAATTTTAAAAGATATATAAATATATGTAAAAATTAAAAAAAAAAATTTGGGGTAGCTACGACTTTTCCTGTCATCACCAAGGTCCACTCGTGATTACATTATAAGATTTGTTTTGAAATTAATAAAAGCATTATCAGAAAAATAATGTATAGCAAATATATTGTTAATTTACTATAAGAAAAAAAAATTTATCTTAATTTAATATTTTCAGATTAGTCGCAATGACTTTAAGACAATTTTAACAATAATACAATTATTTACAAATTTAAAAGTAATAACTAAATTAATTAATTATTTAAATTATTGTGAATTACTTAAATAATGTAGTATTGTATAATGACATAAAATTAATTATTCAGGAGGAATTTGATTTGAAATTAATTATTGTATATGTCTTTGGGAAAGTGTGTGAAATTTATTATGCATTCCTTTATAAGACTTATTTTAGAATTAATAGGAACATTATCATAATTAATAATATAATGAACATATGCATATCAAATATATTGTTATTTTATTTTAAGCAATAATAATTGAGATTAATATATTACTTTATTATTAGTCCCATTGATTTTAAAGATAATTTTAGAAAAGTAATAAAATTATTAAAATTAAAATAATTATTATATTAATTAATTTTTTAAATTCATGTGAATTAGTTAAATATTGTAGTATTATATAAGAACAAAAAAGTAACTATTAAGTAGGAATTTGATTTTATTTAATTATTCACGTGTATGGAAAAAAGTATGGAATTTATTAATGCATTACCTTTATAAGATTTATTTGGAAATTAGTAAGAACATTATAATGATATAATATTAAAGATAAGAATGAATAATATTGTTTCTTTTATTCCTAATGTATTTATTTACATAATTATGTATGTAATTAAAACTATATTTTCCTTTTGCTAATTTATATTATATTTCTAATTTATCACTATTAAATTCCGATTTAATTATGTTTTCAAATGAAAAAAAAAAAACTTAATGGAAGGGTTACATTCAAATAGGTCTATAAATAATATCATATACAATGTTATTCTTTGCATAATAATTTGAAGAAGTGAAATTTGTATTTGTGTTACAAGAAATGGAGAAGATTCTTCTTGCAACTCTCTTATTTGTCCTTGTCTCTCAAGGTGAGATTTTCTCTCATGAGAGAAATATTACTTTTGTTTACAAAATATTGTTGATGATCTGTGTTATGCATGATGCTTTCAGGTTATAGTCAATGCTCTTTGAGCAATATCGTTGTAACCCAATCTGCAATCGGAAGAAAAGTGCTTGGAAAGACAGAATGGACTGTGACTATCACAAATCGGTGTGCATGTTATCAAAAGAATGTGAAGTTGAATTGCAAAGGATTTCAAACTGTTGAAGCAGTTGAAGCTTCATATTTGAAAGTTTTAGGTGATTTTTGTCTTGTTAGTGACGGTCAACCTCTGTTTAATGGTGCCATTGAATTCAATTATGCTTGGGACACTCAATTTCCATTCAATCCCATTTCCTCAGATATTGAGTGTTAAGTGTACACCCAAAATATTTTTTCTGCTATCTTATATATCAATATTACCATTTTGTAATAAAACATTGCTCTTGTGATGTTGAATTCCTTTTCATAATTTTTAATTTACTATTTACCAGTTCTTTGGAAAGTGTTTGCTATGCTAATAATATATTCTATTTTTATATTGACTTATTTAATGTTAATGAAGTTAAATTGTTAAACCATATAGTGTAATAAGTGTTTACTATTTCGTATATAAAGCTTAACTGGACAACTATCTTTTTAAATATGTAACATTCGTCCATCCCTCTAGAAGAATCGTGTAATATTTTAGAAATTACAATAATATTAAATTCAAAGATTAAATTATTGAGTAAGTGTGATATATAGTCACTCAAAATTTATTGTGATAGAAGATAAATAATTGCATGGAAAACAGTTGATAGTTTTATAGATGGTGTGTTCCATGTTTGACACTTATTAAACACCGATATACATATGATATTTAGTGAAGTGTCTAATATGAAAGACATGTGTTTTTTTGTTTTTGACATAATTTTAATATGGTTCCAACATAATGTTAATAACGACAAATACAATGTTTTTTTAAAAGACCCATAAACTTGTAAATTTATTGTATAAGTTTCTATTATGATCATAGAAATAAGGTACAAATCTCATATAATCATGGCTTTTTATTTTTGAGACGTTAGATTGATGGATTATGTTCTTTTTAGTATTAGCTAATATTTTTAGATTATTATATTTGAATAATCTTGTTTGTAGATGGTTTTGAGTATTTAAACACATAATGATCTAATATATAGATTTGTGTCCATGCGACCTACGTTTTGGAGCATACCAGATCAATTTTGGATTTAAACTTATGTTTTTCATAGTAATTTAATGAAGTTGGATAGACGTTAATTAATTTCTACACAAGGATTATAATTTCATAAAACTAAAAATTGATTAGTACTTTTCCATGGCGATGGCAAATATCATTATTGAAATATCATTTGGTATTAGGTATTTTATTGAACCATCTCTCCAAAAAGCAAATCAAATCTGGTTTCAAAATGAATAAACATCTTAGTACTCGATTAGCCTTTTTTTTCTTATGGCAAGATTATCATCATTAATGACATACCTCTCCTCCGCAATACTGTCAGCATAAGACAATGTTTTCAAACAGAATATATCAGTGCTGAAGAAGGCCCATACAGGGAACAACAACATTTGTTGCTTGAATCATTAGGGTTTTAGTGAAAAAATAAGACAAATCAATGGAGCTAAAATCCTGATACTAAATCAAAAATAGTCAAGTTGAATAGAAAATTATCTTTGTTTTACTATGAAAGCAAACAAATAGTCATATTGAGAAATCTCACAACAATAACTCACACATTCAAATATACTTTGCACGTATTCTGCTTTCAAGAATCTTAACCTTACATGTTGAAACACACAAAAACTAGGTGATAAGAGCAAACTAAAGAAGATAAAACATAAATAAATGAAAAAGTGGGAAAGGCGCAAGTGAATTAAGAGATCTTCCTTGAAGTTTAATACAATTAGGAAAATAATTATAATTGAATTCCATAGATCAGAAGGCTTGGACTATGAGCTCCCATAGCAAATAGAGTGAATATTTGCTCCTCTATCAAGTAAAAAACTAAAAATATTACAATAAAGTAAACATTTGTTATGGTTAACATAAAGTAACAAAAATTATAATTCTTTTAATCTTTTAATATAAAAAAAGAAAATAAATTGTTAACAAAAGTTAGTTTTTTTCGTAGTGAATCAAGTTACTTCACTAACACCAAATAAGTTTATTATTGTAAGTATTGAAATGGATAGTTTAGCCAAGAAAAAGGGGTTGAATATGCTTTATAAAACTTTGTTTCCTTTTTTAAAAGAATCAAACTAACCACAAAATTAGAAAGAAAGTATTGCATAACTGTACACTTTCAAGTGATTAAAACCAAAAATAGCAAATTAATCTGTTTATGCAATATGATTCCAAAATATTAAAATATAAAATCAATCAGCTGATATTCTGGGAAATTATGCAGAAGCACAAAATGCACGAAACTCACTCAAACAACATGCTTTATCAACCAAGATATGCTCCAATCAATATAATTAACATAGTTATATTACTAGATAACGTGAAAACACATGCACACCTTACAAATTGATTTAATTGATTTTCTTGAGATTTAAATGATGAACAAGGTAAGGGAGATGATCACAATGATTTTTATTCTAGTTCACTCAATAACTAAGCTACATCTTGTTTATCAAGGCAACCTGGGCCTGGTCATGCATTATATCAAAAGTTTTACACAATCCCTCAAAGAATACACTTTTAAATAAAGAAAAACACCAAGATTCTTTAATTCCACAAAAATCTTATCCCCAATACTGTAAGAATCCCACTTACAGACTTGGAATCACACCAGGATCAACTCAAAATCACAAGAACAACCAAACCCGTTGGAGGCTCTCCCTAGTCAACCAGACACGTGTTCTTCTAGCTTCAACCAAGTAAAAAATTCCAAGACCAACCAAGATCTTCAATCAACAACTGCAACTGAGTAATATAGAGAGAGTTTTTCAAATTCGTATCACTATTTTTCGCACTCAGAAATCTCAAGTTGTATCTCATCTCTTTGAAAGCCAACATATATAGCTCAATCATAAGTGAATTCAACAGGTTGATTTGTCCGTACAATCTGTTGATTTCACTTGACTTAAGTGAAATTATTTGATTAAATAACAATTCAACTGATTGAATACATTCATACCAAAATTATATGCTGCAAGCATTTTAACCGATTAAAAACCTTTTTAACATACTAAAAACGGCACACCCATGATAAAACAACATCTAACCTATGTCATATGGTCTACAAATACAATACAAACAACAAGCTCAATGATCTTCAAGACAATTTCAGATTTAACAAATCCCTAGCTTGATCAACAATACATCTTTATCAATTATTCATCAACCTCATATGATCTCATGCACTTGCTTCATCAAATCCATACACCATGGTCACTTGTGCTAACAATCTCCTCCAAATTCGATGAAGCCAACACCCCCGAGTTGAATTGATGAGGCAAGATCCATTGAGAAACATGAAATAACTTTTGATTTCAAGAAATACACACATATACGTACACACACAAAAGCATACAAGCACGCATACATTTAACATGTATCCCTATCATTATTGTGATTTGACTTCAGATTTGTGGATCCATTTTACATTATTATTCAGTTGCAGAAGTTATCCAATTCATGAAATATTTAGTTTTTCTTAATTATACTCAATTTACTTAAATTTTCTTCCCCTTTTGATTAATCAAATTAAGGTAATGAACTGATTATTTGGAAATGTTAAAATTTTCATTAATAAAACGACCAGAGACATACTGTCAGATAAACTGATAGAGGATACACAAACTAAAAGCAGAAAAATAGAAAAGAAAACAAACTAAACCTGGGACTAATACAATCAGTCAATTAAAACATAAAAACAACAAACTGAAGAATTGATAGCAGAAAAAAAAAAGCATGAATGCAACACACAAAATTTAATGCATGACCTAAGAGCCATCCCACTAAATCATTCCTTGGGTTGTCACTATTGTAGAAATTGGAGAGGATGTCATGGAAATTGTGGATTTGATCATCCACGTCTTGAAACCTTGTAATGTAGTAGGCATGATAAGCATTTTGTGACACATTCAGTTCTTGAAGTTTATTGAGAACAATCCATTCTTTTCCTTCATCATGTTGTCATGAATTATATATATCCAGTCAACAACTATAACATTTTGAATGGATACATCAACACCAAATCACCTTCATTCAAAGTTGAATGGTCTCTCCCCCTAGCAATAATGATCTTGGTCACAATCATGGCTAGCGACCTCTCATCAACATGAAGCTTTCCCACATGAAAATTAGGAGTTTGTTCACCTAGATTACACACACATTGGTTGAAATACTGAACTTTGTTGAATTCATCAAGTATTGTGGTTTCGTCCTTTTGAACTTGCACACCTATTTGTCTAAGGCCAACCACAACCTTCCAAGTTTTCCTTGTAATCTCCATATGAACTCCTTTCAGGATAAATCTAAGTACGCCAATGTTGAACTTGAGATCTGCATAGAACACCTTCACCAAATATTGATAGATTTTGACCGAAAGCTCAAGAAATGTCTTAAGCTTTTGTATCTTGAGATGCTGATGTAAGGCTTCAAAGTTCTCAATGCTTAGCCATGAGAAATGCAGCACCTTAGGGATGATGATTTTCTTGCGAGTGATCTTAATAAGGAACGTTTGAACTCTATCTTTGTAAGACCCGTGAAAATTAATTAATTAAATAAATAAATAATTAATAAATGTGGGTAGTGGGAGCCTTTATGACATTTAATTCTGACATGTGTGACGTGGAAAAGTACTAGTTCAAGTGGTTAAGAGTACTTAATTCTTTGAGTGGACTTGGGTTCAAGTCCTATGTATGCCATTTATGCGTTAATTAAATTATTATTATTTTAACAATATGCTTAATCATGTTAAGTGATAATATAATCATAAAATTATATGAATTATCACGAAACATGAATTGGTTGAATGGTTGTGCATTGAATTGGACATTCATATGGTTATGGGTTCGAATCTTGGTAGATTTACATTAAACTTTAGTTTTGCTAAAATTAGTTTTAGCATGAATATGAAAAGCCAGAAACCCTAGCAGCCTTAGGAGCAACCAAGGAGTCAAATTTAAGCAAAGGAAACCAAGTTAGGGGAGCTGTAATCGTTAATTTTAATTTGTATCGTTTAAATTGCATGCAATATATGTTAATTGGATGCACATAGTTTGTTAATTCTGCAATGTTTGTGTTTCTGGAAAAATTCCAGAAACCGCCTAGCGGGCTACTCATAGCTGCCAGGTGACTCATGCTATTCATGAGTGTTTCTGGGTTCCTACGAGGAACAGCCTTGCGGTAAACAGTGTGCCGCTAGGTGACACGTCCCTTAACACCCAATTCTAGGTTTCCCTGATGAAGGGCCTAACGATGGTGATTGATCCGCTAGGCGACACGTGCCATGGTTGCCTAATTTTTATGTTTCTTGGGTTCTGGGCTGTTTTTGATTGGTGGAAAAGATGTCTAAACCATATATTGATTAAAGGGAGATGAGTAATTGTGAAATTACATTACAACACGAGAGAATTAAGTGAAATTAGTTATATATGATTATTAGGGTTAACAAATTGGGGGTTTTGATGATTGGGGTGAAATTATTGTGAATTTGAACTGGAACCTCTGCTGGATATATTCAGAGTTGATTATTGTACCACTATTACTGTGTTCGCGAGTGAAATAAAAGAGATTAGACAAAGAAATGTGAAAAGAGAATGAGGGAAGTTTTTAGTAGGTGTAATAGAACCTGGGATTTTTCCCATGACTGATGCATCGCCTGGCAGGTTATAACGTGCCGCCAGGCGACAGCACGACACCCAGATGCATTCTAGGGATTTTGGGTGTGCTAGGTTTGGATTAGATGTTGTGATGACTTTTGGCATGGAATGATATTGAACAATTAGTGAAAAGGATCCCTTTGGACTATCTTGAGAGTTAGAAAGGAAACTTGTGTAATGAAAGGAGATGGGAACTAAAGAGTGGATTGGAAATCAGGGATTTTAATTGTATTGTGGCTGAAGTATAAAATATGGCAGTGGTTAGTATATGTTCCTCATAAACCTAGCTAGTAGTTAGGATGGTTGACGTAGAGAAATTGACAATTTGTGCATAGGGAACAAATAACATATTAAATGATAAGACATGATATATGGTTGTGGTGTAGGTATGAATGGACTAAATATGTTACTGTTAGGAATGGGTAAGGCTTAGTCATAATTTAATATGAGTTGCATGAGGTGAAAGGTTGGTGAGTCGGGTTGATCTTAAGTAAATCAACTCATGGATATAGTGGAATTGTGAGCCCATATGGGTGCAAATACGTTAGAAATAAGACAACCATTAAGAAAACCGATGTTCTGGAGGTGTGCAATGGTATGATTGAGGATTTGCAATCAGATGAAGTGCAACAAAACTAGAATAGTACGTTGTACTAGTGTGGTGCCTAGTGGCGAGGCTCAACCCGCTAGGTGATAGCCAGTGTTATAGAGGGTTTGCACTACGTAAGGCACCTGGCGGTGAGGGACGTTACACCAGGCGATAGTGCAGAGGTAGTGGGTTTCTAGGCATGTGGCGCAATGGGGTACGTGTCTCCCGCCAGGCGGTCTGGAAGCCTGTTGCGCTTGGTGACTCGTGTGCAGTGCCAGGCGATATTGATGAAGCATGAGTGCTTTGCTTGTGATTGAATGTACATGGTCTACGAGTTTTGGTGATGTCTCGAAGATCAGCTTGCTGGTGTTCTTTGAGTTGTGGCTCGGAACGTATCCCTTGAGTTGTGGCTCGAGATAGGGGTTAAGCACGTGGCATTCCTTGAGTATGGCTTGGAATGGCATCTCTTGAGTTGTGGCTCGAGATGGCGGATGAACACGAGGAACTCTTGAGTTGTGGCTTGGGTTGGCAAGTGTTGCTAGTGTGAGTGTGCACGTTGTGGCGTGTACGAATGGGTCTAATTAGATTGCCCTCCTCAATATTAAGCTGACGAGTTTGGTAGTCTTAGGATGTTACAAATGTTATTCGTATTGGGAACTCTACTTGTGTGATCCATAGCAAGGTTTCCCTCACGTGTTCTACCAGTTGTGGTTGGTAGGTGTGGCAGCAAGACACCTTAGGTACTCATCAGAAGACGTAGAACACAGTTGACATGGTGGGGGCCATGTGTGTGAAATCAAAGAATACGGGTTCCTTTGGTGTGATTGAAATTATATGATTTGTATGCATATGTTTTATTCTGCTAGCTCACCCTATCTGCTTGTGTTTGGCAATGATCATGTACGCGGTACACGGGAGCAGATGATTGTTTAGGTGGATCTAGTGAGGCGTAGACCCGGAGTGGGGCTAGCTTGGGATAATTTATTCATAGTTTTAACGATGTTTTTGAATTAGTTGTAAACTTTCAGTTTATCAGAGTTGAATATTTTTCAGTTTATCAGAGTTGAATATTTTCATTGAGTTTTTATATAATATTGGACTTGAGGTGTTTCATAATGATGTAATAAAGTTTTAATTTTCTCGCATTTTTGGGAAATGAAATTTTATTAAATGCAATTTATTTATGATGTATTTATTATATTATTTAAATCTGTAATATTCGGTCGGGATGTTATAATCTTCATGGCCTTCAAATCAAGCTTCAAGTTCGCCATGATTCACGGCAATGGGAGAGGATGGTGTGGGTGGAGTGGAAATATCCTCATCAAATTGAACATTTCTCTATTTGTGACACATCTTGTTTCTTGGTTTGGCTCTTACTAGTAGATATGAATACAAATGCATGATGCTAATGCAAGTATATATAGAATCAACGTGTTGAATATTATAATCATTCATTTAATTTGCATAATAATTTTGTATTCCATGCAGCATTAGCAATCAAAGCCAATTAAATGCATTGTAATATGTGTATGATCATAAAGTATGATATTTCCCAGACGTTTTATGTGTTATCCACTGAATTCAGATCACAATAGATGCATGCATATTAGGAATCATGTAATAAAAGTGCTTTATGGTAAATGCAATATGAAAAGACAGTTTTAGCTTATGCAATAGTTGTTATCTATGATGTGTCTTGAATTTTTTTAGTTTTCTTTAGTCAAAGTGTTCATTTTGCCATTCTAGAATAACTAATTTGAGTATATTAGGTTATATTCCTCACTTAGGACCATTTTCGCATTTTTATAGAATTAGTGTTTGTATAGTGTTTTTAAACATCATTTGAGTGTGGCTGCATCATATTTTGAGTCCTAGGGTCTTAGGTTAGTCAAACCTAGTGTTAAGAGTCAAATTTTGCGCATTTAGCCTTTAAACCATGACATAGTTGACTTTAGAGTGGACTTTTTGAAATTCTTCCAAATTGTGTGATTTGACATTGTCAAATCATTATAAATGCCTAATTACACTTGTTGGAAGTGATCAAACACCAAAATTTGAGGTTTAGGGCTAATTGAGTAAAATTCTTAGTTTTCAAGTTTTTGGTCATTTTAGTTTAGTTGTTCAAGTAGTGTCTAGATAGAGCTAATATTTGACTTGAATTTTTGATAAATTTGCAGATCCTCTATCCTTAGGCAAAGTTTAATTGAAGATTTAAAGGCCTAGAAGTTCACATAGCAACAAGGTCAAGTTGGTGGCAAAGCATGAAGTGGGCAAAAGTGGAATGTTTGACCTTATAGTTGAATTTTGCCATTTGGACCCCAAATCAAGAGCCAATCATTTGGAGAACTTTACAACACTAAATGTGAACTGTTTGGGCCTTGTGATTGCCAAAAATCTTAGAAGGGGCTGCACATTGGCAAAGCATGAAGCGTGCAAAAGTAGCATGTTCGACCTTAGGTTGACTTTTACCATTTGGACCCCAAATCAAGAGCCAATCATTTGGAGCACTTTAAGACACTAAATGTGACTGGTTTGGGCCTTGGGATTGCTAAAAATATGAGAGGGGACTACACTTTGAAGTTTGGGCTCATTTGGTGAGAGGAGGTGGCTTAGTGTAGGGTAGGTTTTAAGGTAGATTTGGTTTGGGGGCATAGTGGGGAACAACCCAGCAACCTCCTAAGGAGGCTGCAGGTTTCTTGGACAATTCCATGACCATATTTTGATAGCACAACACCACCTCATGCAGCAGACCCAAAGTTCCCCCTAAAATCACCTATTTTCATTCCATTTTTGCTTTTGGAAGCTTGGATAGCTCAAGCTTTGGTGAGAGGAAGCTTGTACTCATTTTTTGTATTGTAATATGGATTTGAGCTTCAATGAATGAAATTTTCAGTATTGTTCATTTGGTCTATGGTTTCATAATGTTCATCATCATTTTCCACTAAATCACCACCTTGGCTACCACTTTTTGAGCTTGAACTCCACCCTACCTTACAAAATCTAGGTTCTGGAACCACGCCTATGAATTGGTGTATCCAAAAGACCTCTATACATCATTGTTTCAGAGTAAACAAGATGAATGGGTTGGATTCAAGACCAATGGTAGTAGCCAAACTCATTTCACTGATATTTCTCCACTTCATTGCACTTTTGCTACAATTTCGAATTTCTTTTCATTCCACCACTTCACACACATAACATTAAAGTTCCTTTAATTGTTTGCAAGTTTAATTTTGAGTTTCCATCATCAAATAACAAAAATCACATTAAAGTTTTCACACACTTCACACACACCATAATTACTATTACATTGAATTTCTAACTTACTTCTGAATCATTTTGAGTTCTGGAAATTCGTGCACACTACTTGGATGATTCCCAAGCTATTTGAATCATCACATACCCAATTCCGTCACCATTTTTGTGTTCACGTGCATTCAAAACACTATTCCATTTAAGGATTGTTGATGTAAATTGATTTGGGGTTTCATTCACTCCATCCTGATGAAGGTTTCTGCACATTTAATTGCATTTTCATTGCACAAGTTGGTAAAATTGATCAAAATCGCGTTTCTATTCAAATTTGGGAATTATGGTTCATAAAATTGGGAACTTTGTGTGTAGTGTACCAAATCGAGTGATTCCAGTTTCTAAATGCATTTGAGATCATTTATAATCATTCGACTTCATTACATTTTCAATTGTATCATCAAAAGATCCCAATCTGAGGTTACCATGCACTTTATCATGAACATATTCTTGATTTTGGGCAGATTTTGAGTTTGATGAATTTGGACCAATTTAACCATTGCATTAGCCTAGTTTTGATCATTAAACATGTTTGGAGCATTTAGGATTAGTTAATTCATCATTCCCTACCATTTTGTGCATTACAAGTTATGCGTTCATGCACGGTTCATAACATTTCTTGCATTTGATATTTTGAGTTTTCTATTTTTAAGTGTTGTTTTTGAATACATTTCCCACCACAATTCAACCACCAATATTGCATTTGACTTTAGCCATGTCCACAGATTCATTCTCAAGGTTCTCCCTATACTGCATTTTTAAGGGAAAATTGGTTTGACTAAAAGGCTTTATTAATCTACTGCTACCATAGTCCACACAATATCACATGATGAGTTGTTTAGGTCAATCAATTGAATTTAGTTCATGTAGTTAATAATCAGCACATGAAGGAGTGCAGTGAAAGTTTTAAGTGAAATCTATGTGTTTTTTATAGAATCAACAAATTAAAAATTTTTAGAGCACACATGATTCAAGCAATATCAATTTAAATGAAATATATGTGTTGTTTGGTTAAATCTATTGATTAAAACAATGATAGATCACACTTTATGCAGAGTTTGACAGTTTAAATGAAATCTATGTGTTATTTTTGTAAAATCAATAGGTTAAAATACAGACAAATCATATTTTATGCAGATTTTAACTCTTTAGATGGAATTAACACATGATTCAATAACAAGCTAAAAAAGTATCAAATCACATTATTCATATACAGAATACCCACTTCAGTTCTAAGCTTGTTCAATCTATCACAAGTAAGTGGTTTAGTGAACAAATCAACTAGTTGGTTTTCTGTTTTGACAAACTTAATTTCATAATCACTTTTTTGAACATGATCTCTAATGAAATGAAGTCTTATTTCAATAGGTATGAATTTAGAGTGTTGTATTGGATTCTTAGTTAGATTAATTGCATTAGTGTTATCACAATACAAGAATACATTTTCGAACTTCACACCATAGTCCATGAGTTAATGTTTTAGGCATATGATTTGAATACAACCATGACCACATATGCTATGTATTCTGCCTTAGTTGTGCAGAGTGCCACACAAGCTTGCTTTTTGCTATTCCATGATATCAAGCTTAAGCCAAGTAGGTGACATGTTCCACTTGTGCTTTTCCTATCTAATTTGCATCCTGCATAGTTAGAATCTGAAAAAACCACTAAGAGTTATCTTAGAATCACTTGGATACCATAATCCAACATTTATTGTCCCTTTCAAATACTTGAGAATCCTCTTTGCATCTTTATAATGTGACTCCTTTGGATTGGATTCAAATCTTGTACACAAGCGTACACTGAATTGATAAAGCAAAGACCTAATCAACCTTCTATATTTAGTTGAATCTACTTACTGCGCAGCCTAATCTGAATCCATAAGATAGTTTGTAGCAATTGGGGTGGTAACTTCTTTGCAACTCTCCATTTCAAACTTTTTCAGCAGATCAAAACAATATTTTGACTAGCTTAAAAAAGTCCATTGCTCAAGTTTGTTGACTTGTATCCCTAGGAAGTAGGTTTTCTCTCCCATCATAGACATTTCAAATTCATCTTGCATAGCTGCAACAAACTCTTCTCACATAGAGTTATTATTTGAACCAAGGATAATATCATCAACATATTCTTGAACAAGTATTACATCACTTTCATGTTTTCTAATGAAAAGTTTTTTACCAACAACACCTCTAGCATATCCTTTTAACAAAATTAAATTGATTAGCATTTCATACCATTTTCGTGGTGCTTTCTCAATTTTAAAACATTATTAGGATATAAGTGATCTTCAAAGCCAAGAGGTTGTGATACATATATTTCTTCATTTAAGAAACCATTCAAGAATTCACTTTCACATCTATTTGAGAAAGTTTAAAATTACACATGCAAGCATATGCCAATAGTAATCTCATATCTTCTAGCCTAGCTACAGGTGCATATGTTTCATAAAAATCAATGCCATCCTTTTGATTTCACCCTTTAGCAACTAGCATATGTACCATCGTCATCAATTTTATTTCTAAACACCCATTTAGTACCAATTATAATCATGTTATCACTTCTAGGAACTAGAGATCACACATCATTCCTTGTGAATTTGTTTAGTTCATCTTGCATAGAAATAAACCAATTACTATCACTTAAAGCATCATTCACATGTTTAGCTTCAATTTGAGACAAAAATGCAACGTGTTCACAATAAGTAAACTTAGTATAGTAGATACTCCTTGATTAATATCATCAATGATGTTGTCCTTTGATAGCCCTTTAGGTTCACTCCACTCCTTGGGTAAGTTGTTGTGAACTATGGTTTCAGTCGATTGTTTTTTCTTTTCAGTTGATTCATTTACTGCACTAGATTTCTTTTCCAAGAGTATATCTTCATCATATGCATTCTTTACAACTTGATCTTGCAGTTTAGGGTTAGTTTCATCAAATACCACATGCATAGACTCTTCAACAATCATTAATCTTTTATTAAATACCCTATATGCATGAGTACTTGTAGCATAGACAAAAAAATATACCTTCATCAGCTTTAGCATCAAACTTTCCAAGTTGTTCTTTACCATTATTTAAAATGAAAACTTTACAGCCAAACACTTTAAGATGATTTAAAACAGTCCTTCTAGCTTTGAAAAGCTCATAAGGGGTTTTCTTCAAAATAGGCCTAATCAATACACAATTTAAAACATATCTAGTTGTGTTGATTACATCAGCCCAAAAGTACTTTGGCAATGAAGTTTCATTTAACATGTTCCTAGCAAGTTCCTCAAGTGATCTATTCTTTCTTTCAACCACTTCATTTTGTTGTGGAGTTTGAGAGGCTGAAAAGTTGTGTTTAATACCATGTTTTTCAAAAAAGTGTTCAAACTTTTCATTTTGAAACTCTTTACCATGATCACTTCATAAAGAGACAATTTTAGAACTCTTTTCATGTTCCATAACCTCTGTAAGCTTTTTAAATACATGAAATGTATCATTCTTGGCAGCTAAAAATAATGTCCATGTGAATCTAGAATAATCATCAACAATTACCAATGTATAGAAGTTTCCACCAAGACTTATGGTTCATGAAGGTCCAAATAGATCCATGTGAAGCAATTCCAAAGACCTTTCAATTGAAACACGGTTTTTAGGTTTGAAAGAAACCTTAGTTTTCTTTCCCTTTTGGCATACTTCACATACTCTATCCTTCTCAAACTTGAGTTTTGGTAAACCTTCAACCTACTATTTTCTATTTAGTCGATTCAAATGATGCATATGTATGTGACAAAGCCTTTATGCCATAACCATGTATCATCATCTTTTATAAAAAGACATTGTATGTTATTTGATCCATGATGCAAATTAAGAAAGTAAAGGTTATTGACTCTTTTCTAAACTAACACCATGCTACCACATGCACAAAACCTTCTTCCATGACTTAAGAAAGTAAAGGTTATTGTATGTCATACTCTTTGTTTTTATATCCATAAGTCACGGAACCTTCTTCCATTAACTCGAACTTTGTAAATTTGGTTTTGTCACCTATCATGTGGCTTGAACACCCACTATCTAGGTACCACAAGTCATTCTTTTCACTTTTTATGACCTACAAAAATAAGTTAATATTACATGGTACACTTTGATAGGTTGGGTCCACTCATTTCTTACAACTATTGTAAGAAGAAAGGTCATGTGTATAAGAATTGTTATGTAAGGAAATATGATATTCCAAGAGGGCTTATGAAGTGGATCCCAAAAAGATCTAAAAAGGTGTCACAGTAAATTCAACCAAAGTGAGATTGTACTTTAGTTAAAAGTGAGAACGCCAACAAATTAATTGAGACTTTACATTGATTTATTTGCAAATCTACAATAGTAATTAATTGAGCAATAATCTTTAGATAATCGATGGTGGATCTATTTTGAAAAAGCAATGGAATCAATCTATCTTCTTTATCATTGACTTATATTTTTTTTATTATTTTCCAACTTTATCTTCTTCTGTGATTTTTCCCAATTTTATTTGATGAACTCTTTTGTATAATTTTTATAAGAACTAATTTGCTATAAATCAATTCCATGTTCGTTGGGAGACGACTAAGGGTTGACTTTACCCATACTAATCTTTTTGCTACTTTCTTAACAATACTGAAGTTCTTACAAATAAGTAGTATTTAGATTATCCACAGTAAAATCAACCAAAGTACAGTCTCAATCAAATTTTACTATGCCTAATCATGCCTATTCTTTTATCTCCTTAGCAAATAAAAAGCTTAACTAATCAAAGTAAAGTCTTGACTAATTTTAGTTCGAGTAAATACTTATAACCAAATTAAAGTCTCAATTATTGGTAAAAACTCATTTAATCACATGAAAGTTTCTAAATAAAATCAATGTAAAGTATCAATTAAATTAAAAACCCTTGGACTCACATGATCAACATTCATATAGATTTAAAATCATTACTTTTATGTGATTCAAAGATAAAAGATATAGATGAATGAAAAACACAATAATAATAAAAAGAACAAAGAAATTATTTTATTTTAACCTCAGAATCCACAATGAAATTACAATAGAACCTACCAAGGATCTTATAACTCCATAAAATCAAGATAAAAGAAATATATAAGAATAATGGAGAGAGAAAGAAATTAGGTCCCCTTAAGGATTCCTAAACTCCCAAAGTTTTGAGCTTGTCTTTTCTGCTTCCCCTTTGGTCTCTTTATATATGACTTGGACTGGGTTTTTCTATTGTTAAAATCTCTCGAATATCTTTTAAAATAAGATAAAGATAAATATTATTTATCTTTATAGTGATTATGAATATTTAAAAATATTTAGAGAGATATAGTCATTTTATTTGTCGGTGCAAAATAATTAACAAATTTATCAGTTTTAAAATTTTTTGGAAGATATTCTCGGTTGATATTATCTGATTAATTATCTAAAAATATCTAAATAATTAGCAACAACTAAATCTTGCCCAAAATTCCAATTCAGCCCTTGCGTTCTTGTAGTCCAAATTTGTAAAGAAATCTTAATATAACAATAATTGCATCTTAACCCTTTTTTATTTGACCATCATTGACTATATTTGACCAGACTTTGACAATCTTTGACTGCCCATTGAGAGATTGACACGTGGCAACATATGGTTGGCCAGATTTGAAAGTGGTGGATTGATGACATAGTGTGATTTTGGCTTGATTTTGTAACTCTGAACAATTCAATTTCACACCTTTAATGAACCAAATTTTACTTCAGCTGCATCAACAATCGTTAGAATATCTAAGAATATTTTATGCAACTAAAATTACTTTTTAAGACATTTTTATCGAACAAGTTCAATAAACGAAATTATCATAATTGTCAATTAAGACATTCTTTTAAGCACACAAATTTAATTAAATACCCAAAATTAAACATTAAATGAGGACAAAAATATGAACTCATCAGACATCTTTAAGCTAGTCAAAATACTATTTTAACTTGCTGAAAAAGTTGAAAGTGGAGGATTGCAAAGAGGTTACCACTCCAATTGCCAAAAATTATCTTATGGGTGCAGATGAGGCTAGGCAACAAGTTTATTTAACCAAATATATAGGGTTGATTGGTTCTTTGCTCTATCTTATAGCAAGTAGGCCAAACATTCAATTTAGTGTATACCTGTGTGCAAGATTTCAATCCAATCCAAAGGAGTCACACTTTAAAGCTACAAAAAGGATTCTCAACAATATGAAAGGGATAACTAATGTTGGATTATGGTATCCTAGTGATTCTAACATAATTCTTAGTCATTTTTTAGCACAAGTGGTACATGTCACTTGCTTGGCTCAAGCCTGATCTCATGGAATAGCAAGAAGGAAGCATGTGTAGCACCCTCCACTGCTAAAGCTGAATACATAGCAGCTAGACATAAATGTGCATAAATAATTTGTCTAACGAATAAACTCATGGATTCTGGGTTAAAGCTAGAAAGGTACCTTTGTATTGTGACAATACAAGTGTAATCAACCTAACTAAGAATCCAATTTAACATTCTAAAACTAAACACATTGAAATCAGACATTATTTCATAAGAGATCATGTTCGAAAATGTGAAATTGAAATCAAGTTTGTGAAAATTGAAAACCAATTGGAAGACTTGTTCACTAAACCATTGGCTTGTGATAGGTTTAACAAGCTTAGAACTGAATTAAGTGTTTTGGACATGAAGAATTTTGTTGATATTATTTTGGCTTGTTAATTTTATTGGATTATGTGCTTGTTGCATATAAAGTGTTAAAATCGTCATAAAATGGGAATTGCCAGTATTTCAATATGTTAATTTTAGAAAAACAACACATAGATTTCACTTAAACTATCAAAATCTACATAATGTGTGGTCTCACATTGTTTTAATCCATTAATTTTTACAAAAAAACACATAGATTTCACTTAAACTGTCACAACATGAATTTCGTGTTGGAAAAAATTAGTCTGTTAAATTTACAAAACAACATATAGATTTCACTTAAAACAGACATTGCACTCAATTCGTTTGACTTGGAGCATTTTTAATAGACTAACTCTATATTTTTATGTGTTGATTTTACTTATATTGATGTGCATATGCTAGAATTGATTTCAATTGATTTACCCAATCAAATTACTCATCACGTGACATTGTTTGGATTGTAGTGGCAGTAAATAATAGCTAATGTGATGAGGCTCCTCCGTCGCGGCAGTCGCCAGAAAACCTCTCCCAATCGGTGTTCTAACGATTGAATCTCGTAGAAAGCGAGGGAAACGCAGCGGAATGAAAATTAGGCTCGGTTCGCTCGGGTTTCTCACTGGTTTGGGCAACCCGAGTAGATAAGTACCTATCCTAGGGTTTAGGGTGAGCTGACGAATGCGGGAGTGTTCTCTACCGGAATATTTCATTCATCAAAGCTAAAAAAAATGCAAACAAATGGTTTGCTCTTTTATAGGTAGAAGGGCAACCGTGAAAGAGGAAAATTATCCTAACGGCACAAAGGCCCAACCTTATAGAGAACAGGGAAAACATGATTACAACCTAGCTAAAGGAAAGGGGTGGCAGGAACGCGTGAAGCAACGAAACCAAGCAGAGTCGTGATTGGCAACGCGTGGGATGGTTTGGTTATGCGTGAAGAAGGAGGATAGCAGCTCCTTCATCTGACCCCAGCTGAGAACGTGTGAGGAACTTTAGAAAACCCTAATGAAATGGGCTTAGCCCTCTCATGAACCCTAAGCGGCTGATGCTGAAGAAACCTCTCTACAGCAGTGCATTTTAGACGAAAGTGATGGTTCACGAGCCAGGCATATTGGGCTTTAAACAATCCATGCGTAATTTGGCCCAATACATTTTGAATGATAAAACGTGATAGAAGGAACAACGTTGAGTGTACACTACCAATCCAGCTGCAATGTGTTTGGTGTAATGCTGAGCTTTCACTGGCCACACGTGATGTCTTGAAGACTTGGGGCTCCACTTGATGAAAATGGGTTGCTACGTGCAGGCCCAATTTACGCTGCTGTTGGAGAAAGTATGTTGGCTGCAGAAGCTAGATTGGGGTGCTGGAAGCATTCTTGGCGCAGGCCCAATAAAAAGGAAGGGCGTGCCTTGAATAATTGGGCTGGGTTGTATATTCAAAACGAAACCCCAATCTTTCATGTGAATGAATGTGGGCCGCAAACCTAATACCAATTAGTACCTTGGAATTATAGGCTACAATTTACAAAACAAGCCCAATTAGAACATCATTTATTTAATTAAAATAAAAGAAGATTAAAAGAAATTAAAAGGAATGGGCTTAGGCGTTGGCCCAATGCTATAAGCCTTAATGGGGTCACATCATAATGCATCGGCTGAAACCAACTTTTCAATTTGAATTCACCATAAAGCACTTTTATTGCATAATTTCCAATGTGCATGCATATGTTGTGAATTTTTTTGACTGGATATCACATAGAATGCTTGGGAAACATCATGCTTATGATTAGATACTGATTCTAATGCATTTAATTGGCTTTGATTCTCTATATTGCATTGAATACGAAAAATCTATGCAAATTAATTGATTGATTATTAAAATCAACACTTTGATTCTATAAATACATACATAAGCATCATGCATTGGCACTCATATCTACTAGTAAGAGCCATACCTAGACTCATCATGCCTGGCAGATAAAGAAATGCCCCATCGGATAAGGAGAACTCCACTCCACCTATTCCATCCTCTCCCATTTCCTTGAATCATGGAAGACTTAAAGTTGGTTCAAAGGGCATGAAGATAGGATCTAAACATTCCTGATTGAGATCACTAGGAAGCAAATCATCATTCCTAAGGTGTTGCGTCTATCAAGGCTGAGGGCAGAGAACTTTGAAACCTTGAACTGTCAGGGAAGATCTATCTAGACTTGGTGAAGGTCTGCTATGCCAACCTAAAGTTCAGCAATAGAATCCTAAAATCAAGTGTGAAGGACGTTAATATGGAGATCACAAGGAAAACATGGAAGGACGTGGCTGGGCTAAGGAAAAGAAGTGTGCAAGTTCGCAAAGGAGAATATTTCAACCAATGTGTGCGCAATCCTGATGAGCAAACCCAGAATTTTCATGTGGGAAAGCTTCGTGTGGAGGAAACGTTGCTAGCCTTGATGGTGACCAAAATTATCATGCCTAGGGGGAGCAACCATCCATGATCACATGATTGATAAGTCCCTACTCTATAGAGTTTTTCTTAACCAATTGCATTATTTTGGGTAGGTCTAAGTGGTTAATTAAAAGTCATTAGATTAGAATTAGTTTAGTTAGGTTTCTAGCCTAGTTTTACAAAAGTAGTCTAATTAGGTGTTTTTAGTGCATTCTTTAGCATAGTTATTAGGAGTTCCAATAGTTAGGCTTAATAGGTAGTAGACTTTGAGTCTAGTCCTAGTTTAGTTTGGAAAGCCTAGAAGTAGAACTTACCTAGTGTTAGTCTAGTTTTAGGAATTTTTGAATAGTTTTTTTTTGTGCTTAACATTTACATGTGAGATTTTTTTACTCTTTTATAGATTTGAAGAAAAGAAGGTTGAAAGTGACCAAAGGAAGCCATGAAAGAAGTCTGATCCAATCAAATTGATTCCAAATAGCAGAGTTAACTTTTGGTGCAAATGTTGACCAAAGTTTGACCAAGAGTTGAATTTTTGAGTTTTAATTCTAAATGAGATGGCACCTTGTGGGAATTTTTAATTAAAATACACTTATTTTGACCCTAAGAGTGTTGGAAAATGGTCCATAGATGCATAATACTCTTAATTCTCATTTTTTGCATATTTAGTTCTTTTAATTAAGTTGTAGGCATAATATACTTTGTTTTGGTGTTTTCTAATGTCTTCTTAGTTGTAGCATAGTTAATAGTGAAGGTACAGGTTTCTCAAAGGTAGTTGAGTGAGGAATGTTCCTGCTGAGGTGAAAAAGTGAAGTGGAATTCGAGCCATGCAAGGTTAACATGTGGAAAGCCATTGGCTGAGTGGATTTTAAGCTGCTATGAGCTAGCTGGATTCATTCACCCATTGCAGCAGGTCATGTGGATGTTAAAACATCACCAATTACATGTGGATAGCTAGTTGAAAGCTGCGCCAGTTGTTGGGAAATCTGCCACCTAAGTTCCATGTGAAAGTGAAAAATAGTGTAGGCATAAAAGTAATAGTTTAGTTAGTTTTACCAACTTGTACAACCCGTAACAAGTTCTGAATTTTGTTAACATTGGCGCCAGTTCATGGGTTAAACACAATCACCCCATAATTCACTAGCTACACCATGGACAGTTCATCCATTCTCTCTTTCGAGCAGTCCACTCACTCCAATAACCACCACCATAGAATCACTTCTACTATATTTTTGCATTATCATTTCTCCATCCCATTCACTGTTTATTGAATCCAATTGCATGCTCATTCATAAGTTTATTAAAACCGTTAATTAGGGTTCACCAATTAGGATCTTAAGTTATACTCAATGTTTTTGAGTGATTCTTGTTCATATGTTCAGTAGAGACCATTCCTAGACATTTTGTATCATACATTTTTGATTCATGCATTTAGGTTTCATTTAGGTGCTAGAAACATTTTGCATCATTAGATTGAATTTAGGAGCAATTCATTGCATATTCATACATTTGCATACATAGTTAGTTAAGTTTTCATCAAACACCTTAGGTGCATCTTAGTTCACTAAGGCATTTCATCAAATAGTTGCATTTTTACATTTTGAATAGTATATTAAATTTGTTTCAGTTTTGGTTTGAGTACATTTTATTAGATTTCTTCATTTCCATAAGATAAGTTCACTAAATCACTCATTTACCCTTGTGTATCCTTTGGATTGATCCTTGGTTGACCACTTTGCTATATTGAGTAATATAAGTGAGGAAATTGAGTTTGACTAAATCTTTAGGCGACAAAAGCTTTATCAATGATGAAGGCCAAAAGGCTCACTAATTTCAAGCTACCATATGTGGTTCTCCTCTCCAAGTTCATTGAACATTTCGATGTTGATGTGGAAGGACAACTTGAGGAGTCCACTGGCTTGCTAAACCATGTGTCCACACTCAATATGCACAAGATGGAATTCACAAAGATAGGCAACACATGGCTGGTTGAAGGAGAAGCAACAACAACAAACATTGAAGTTGGAGCAGATGATCATAAGGCAGGCACAAGTGGAGCAAACCAAGGTGAAGATTATGCCTTTAATCTGTAACCCATGGCCATTAAGATCTATCATCCTCAAGAGAACACTGGACCTGTATACTCCCAGTTTGAGAGGATGGTTCTCAATCAACTTCAAGAGTTGAATATGTCACAAAATGCACACTATGTCTACTACACTACAAGTTTAAAGACTTAGATTATTAGATCCACAATGTTCATGACCTCCTCTCCAACGTCTACAAAAGGGACAACCCTGGGGATGAGTGAAGGGATGACTCGTAGGTCATCCATTGCATGTTGGTGCTGCATTTGTTTATATCTTTATCTGCTTCCAGTATTTTAATCTGCTATGTTTCAATTTCAATCGACTAATTATATATCTCTCAACTTCAATTTGCTATTTGTGTTTATATTTTTCTATTTCTATGTTTCTGTGTTTGTATCAACTATCAGATGGTCCGATAGTCTCTATGTTTGGTTCATTAATGAAAATTTTACTCTTTACAAATATATATGTGCATTATTTTAATTTGATTAATCCAAAGGAGAAGAAAAATGAGTACAATTGAGTTAAATGAGTAAAAAACTGGAAAACATGGAAAACACCTGCTAGAACTTAATAATATTGCAAACTGGATAAATAAAAAGTAAAATCACATTACTGATATGGGGAGCATATGCATATGTGATACGTATGTATGCTTGTGTACTTTTTCTTGTATGTATATATTTGTATATTGGTATCTTGTATGCAAAAAAGCTTTTTCGGATTTCTCAATGGATTGTAGCTTATCAATTCAACTCGAGGATGTTGACTTCATCAAATCAGAGGGAGGTTATTAGCACAAGCAACCTTGGTGCAAAGATTTGATAAAGCAAATAGTATGAGATCACACGTGGTTGATGAAGATTGATGATGATCCATTTGATGATCATGTTTCTATTGTGTTAAATATGGAAATAATGTGTAGAATATGATGTTTACATGTTGTACCATATTCGTATGCCATATGACATAGGTTAGATGTTTTGTTAGTCTTATTGTGTCCTTTTTAATCTGTTAAAATGGGTTTTAACAGGTTAAAAGGCTGGTTGTATATAATTTCTTGTATGAATGTATTAAATTAGTTGAATTGTTTTTCAATAGACTAATTTCACTTAAGTCAAGTGAAATCAATAGATTGTACGGACAAATCAACCTATTGAATTCACTTAAGACCAAACTATATAAGTTATCTTTAATAGAGTTGTTGCACAATTTTCAGTTTTTGAGGGTGAAAAATAGTCAATCATCTTTGAAAAACTCTCTCTTTGAATCACACAACTACAAGTGGTAGATTCAAGATCTTGGTTGATCTTAAAGGCATTTTGTCTTGGTTGGAGCTTGAAGAATTCGAGTTTGGTTGGCTAGGGAGAGCTACCATCAAATTTGTAATTCTTGTGCCTTTGGTTGTGTTCCTAGTGTGATGCCAAGCTTATAAGTGTGTTTCTTACAGTGGTGGGGTTGAAATTTTTGTGTGAGTAAAAAATCTTGGTGTTGCTATTATTCAAATCTTGGTGTGAGTTTTGTAAAACTTTTGATAATAGTGGAAACCAAACTCATGTTCTCCTAGTAAGTTGGATGTAGCTCTATGATAGTGATGACTCCATCTTCACGAGAAAGGAAGCAAAGAAGAAGCCATATGGAATTGATGAGACTTCCATGGAGAAGGATGAAGGTGTGGAAGAGAAGATGAGAGGAGCAGTGGTGCGGTAATGGTGTTTGGAAGAGCTCTCAAGTGAGATTGGGTGAACACTTAATGTAAGATCTGTGAAATTTAATTAATTAAATAAATAATTAATTAATAAATGTGGGTAGTAGGAACCTTTATGACATTTAATTCTGACATGTATGACGTGGAAAAGTACTAGATCAAGTGATTGAAAGTACTTAATTGTGTGAGAGGACTTGGGTTCGAGTCCTATGTACTTATGTGCTTTAAATTTATATTATTATAATAACGTGTTGGATCATGCTGAGTGATAATATAATCATTGAATTATATGAATTATCATAAAACATGAATTGGTTAAATGGTTGTGCATTGAATTAGACATGGGCATGGTTATGGGTTCAAACCTTGGTAGAACCACATTAAACTTTCTTTTTTGCTAAAAAATAGTATTGGCATGCATGTGAAAGGGTAGAGAAAACCCTAGCAGCCAGTAAGGGTAGCCATGGGGCTGGAAAATCACCATTGAATGAAAATTAAACTAAGTTTAATAGTATTTTTCGTTTTGCACCATTTACCTCTCATTAAGACAATATTTAGTGACTAAGTAAGGGAAAGAGAGGGTGGTTTTGTGGCTGTCATTGTTGCACAGGAAGAAGAGCACGAATTCAGAAAATGTGTGGTGAGAATTGAGTGTAATTGGGAGCTGAATTGAGTGGAAGTGCTAGGCGATCTAGTGAATCGAAGAAGAACCCTTAAGTCTACAATTTTAAGAAAAGGAATCAAGGTTAGGGGAGTTCTTTTACGTGTATATGTATTCTATAAATGTTTTTGTCGGATACTGCTTTAATATGATGTCTTTGCATGCCTAATTTTTGGACAAATTTTGGGTTTCATATTTCTGGAAAAATTCCCAAAAACCACGTAGCGGGTTTCATGTGAAAACTGCTTGAATATGATGCGATCTGGTTTCTATTTTGCGCGAGCTTTAAATTTTGTGATTGGTTGGATTTTTCTGGATGGTTTATGTGTACGATATCATTTCATGAATTGGGTGAAATTCTAGAATTGTAAAGGGTGTTGGTATACACTTATATGCCTTAGTGATGGAATGGAAAATGTTCAATTGTGTCAACCTTAGTAGGGTAGGGAGAAGGGGTATGGATTCCACTTGTGAGTATGGATTGTAAAACTTTGGTGGTAGTAGTTGGGAAAGTGAGAGACAAGAAATTGGTCTGGGTTTGTGTGAGAAACTGATTGATATGAGAATTGAGAATTTGGGTTGCGTGGATGGTGTGAATGAGAATGTGCCACCAGGCGATAAGCATGACAACAATATCAATTACTATAGTCAATTGGTGGGGGTGTGTGTTGGGTTCTGTGAGAATAATGGAAGATACTACAAATGATAATAATGAGATATGCATGGTGTTAGAGGTGAGGGTGTACTTGGGAAAATTGGTATGTGAATAGGTTTGAATGATGAATGTATTGGGTTGGATGGAATAACTTTATTTGGGTGTGAGAACCACTATTTAGTTGGTCAAATCTATTGTGTGTATTACTTTACATTATTGGCACTTAAGAGTTGTGATTGGGATTGACTGATGGAATTTTAAAGTGTTAGCATGAGTACAAGGGACTTTGAATTGGTGATCATATAATAAGGAATAAATAACTTAGTTAAAATCTTGTATTAAGTTGCGAAATAAAGACTTGCAGATAATTGATACGATATACCTAGATGCGCTGCAAAGTGCGTCAAATAGGTGGATAAGCTATACCAGTCACGTTACTGTTATGGCGCCTGGCGGCACGGGCAAGGCCTTCAGGCAACGTAAAGACCAGAGGGGTTTCTACACTGGTTTTTTTACTTGTAATTTGCTCTTTTAGTTTTCAGGCTGGAATAAGTCTATCAATCATTGTTACAAGCAACCGTATATAATCAACTTTCTTTTAAATGTTTATTTCCTTTTTTGAATTGCTTTAGTAACCATATTGGCACTAAACCAGTATGTTCTTCTAAGTGGAGAAATGAGAAAATCAATTTCAATTATATGGCCTCGGTTTTTACCATAACCGAGGCCAAAAGCTCTTCAAAATTTTTAATTAAAAAAAATATTGTGAACCTATGGCTCTTGTGCCTCTACAACCGAGGCAGAAAAGTGTCTCTATGGCCTCGAGTGATAACCAAGGCCAAAAGGCATCCCCTTTTGGCCTCGCCCCAATATGTCTCGGTTCTAAAACCGAGGTAGAATGACGAAAATAACTGGGGCCAAAAGCCCTTACTGCACTGGTGACTTCTAAGGAAACCATCACAAATAAGATGTTCTCTAACTTGAGTTGCATTCAATTTTCTCTCATTCAAATAGTTGACACAAGGACATCTGAACATCACCTCATCATCACTTCTCCCCTCTTAACGTTGCATAAATTTTATAAATTCTTCTACTCCATTCTCATACTCAGCGTTGATACGTGGTAAATTAATCCAATCTCGATCCATACGTATATATATTGAAATTGTGTGAACAATTTCAGTAATCTTTGAATCAATGCTCACGTCGTATTCAAGGTGTGACCCTATCCCATTTAAGAAAATTCACTTTCTTTATTTTATTGGTACTTATTACTTTTAAAATACATATCTTAAATTTCACGAAATTTTGCCAATATTTTGCATTGGCCTTTAGGATACACGAAATGAAAGTGATTATCAACCACAATCAAATATGCACCCAAAGATCAATAAAAAACATAGTTGACAAATATTCATGAATTTCAAGATATATATTTTAAAATATATATGCACTAATAAACTACTAGAAAGTGATTAATCTTCTTAAACTATCTAATGGGGCCAAGGCAAAGGTAGACTTCCAGGAAAGAGAGGTGCGTCTCAATGGAATACTTAAGTAACTTGTCTTTCCTTAGCCAAAGTGTTCCTCACCTAGTTTCACAAATTTCCCAAAAAAAAATTCCTCAAACAAAAATTATGCTTAAAAAAATAAAGTAACTAAAAAAAATAAAATAACTAAAGAAAATAAAATAAATGTTAGAAAAAAAATTGAGATAAAAATAATGTTACTGATAAACAAAAAATAAAATCAAAATAAAAAAAATAATAAAAAAAAAGAACTAAAATGATAAAAATTCTAACCGTGTTCCCCGGCAACGGCGCCAAATTTTGATAACGCTATCGTTGACGCGATCAAATTAATACTACTAAACTATAGCAAATTCAGTATTGCTCATATAGTAGTTAAGGAAATAGAAAGGGTAAAGTTAACCCTAAGTTGTCTCCCAACGAACACAGAATTGATTTTTAACAAATTAGTTCTTATAAAACTATACAAAAGAGTTAGTCAAATAAAATAATAAAAATATAGGAGGATTAAGATAAAGAAAAACAGAAATAGAAAAGATAAAAAGAGATGAAAACAATTGTAAAGAAAATAGATTGATTCCATTGCTTTTTCAAAATAGATTCATCATCGGTTATCTAAACATTATTGCTCAATTAATTATTGTTGTAGAGTTACAAATTAATCAATGTAAAGTCTCAATTAATTTGTTGGCGTTCTCACTTTTAACCAAAGTACAGTCTCAATTAAAAGTGAGAACTTTTAGATTATCCACAATAAATTCAAGCAAAGTACAGTCTCAATCAAATTTTACTATGCCTAATCATGTCTATTCTTTTATCTCCTTACCAAATAAAAAGCTTAATTAATCAAAGTAAAGTCTCAATTAATTTTCATTAGAGTAAATACCTTTAATCAAAGTAAAGTCTCAATTATTGGTAGAAACTCATTTAATCACATGAAAGTTTCTAAATAAAATCAAAGTAAAGTATCAATTAGATTTAAAAACCCTTGAACTCATATGATCAACGTGCATATAGATTTAAAATCCTTACTTTTTACGTGATTCAAAGATAAAAGACATAGATGAATTAAAACCTCAACAATAATAAAAAGAACAAAGAAATTAATTGATCTAACCTCAGAATCCAATTAAGAAATTACAATGGAATCAACTCAAGAAGTTTAGAACTCCATGAATGCAAAATAAAAATAGAAGAATGGAGAGAGAGAAAGGAAACAAAATTAGACCCCCCTAAGGGTTCCAAAACTCCGAAGTGCCGAGCTTATTTTTCTGCTTTCCCCTTGGTCTCTTTATATAGGACTTCGACTAGACTTGGGCTTTATCTGTTCTGTTGCTGAAATATTTTATCTTTATTTAATTAATTAGCAACTTAATTTATGTCCAATTTCCAAATTTACCCCTTTTATTTAACCATTTTTACAATATTGACTAGAATTTGACCAGAGTTGACTACCCCATTGACCAGTTGACATGTTTTGACCAGTTGGCTGCACTATCAGATGCTGACATGTGCCGTAGAGACTCTCTCTAGAATTAGGGTTTATTATGTTACGGTTCATGGCCGCTGCGATGTTGCTCGTGAGGGAGTGGTGCTACCGACGAGTTGCAGGTTCGTGGGGACGGTAGCATGAAGGATTCGCGATGGAAGCTAGCTCGAGTCTGGTGAAGATGAAGGTTGTTGCAAGCGTTATTGTGATGGTGTTGCTTGTCGCTGCTGCTACTGTGCGTTGCAGGTGCGGTGGCTATGGTGGCGGAGCTTTTCTTCTCCTCTGGTTTTGCTGCAGGTGGTGCGTCGTTCATAGTGGCGCGATTATGGTGGTGGCTGCTAGTGCGCGAGGATGATGGTGGCGCTTGCGGAGAAGATAGAGGCATTGTTGTAGTGTAGTGGTGCGTGGAAAGAAGATGAAGGTGTTGCTCACGAACGGTGGCTGCGTGAAAGCGTGCCGCAGTGGTGGTGGCAAATCTATAAATTCAGTGGATGTGGTGGCTCGCGGTGATGCAATCTAGTACGTCAATGGAAGCAGCAGTTTTGGCTGACGATAGTGCAGGTTCAGGTGGTGAAACTGCGTTGGCCGACGACTTCAATGGATAAGGGTGCTGTAGGTCTGTTCCGGCGAGAGTGGCGGTTTCCAAGAGAAGAAGCTAGGGTTGAAGATGATGACGTGGCACGCCCTGATTTGTTCACATGCATGTGTAAGGATTAATGTCACGTGGAATGTTTTAATTGGACAAATTTAAAAGTTGGGGATTGTCAGATGACATGATCTGAGTGAGTTGGGTTTAAGTGGTAGGAGGGGTGTAAATAGACATATTAGGGAGTGCATAATAGATTTTTGGTGAGACCCATTTAGAAAGAGGGGAGTGTATAAGTAAAATCTGGGGTGCAGAAGTGATTTTTCCAGAACTTGCTAATTTCAGCCTTATTAAAAGGTGTTTGTAATTTCAATCAATTTATTTTCCCACCTTTAAATAAGCTTAATCTTGACTTCAGCTGCATCAACAAACATTAAAATATCCAAAAATAATTTATGTAGCTAAAAATCACTTTTTAAGACATTTTTCTCACACAAGTTCAAATAGCCTAATTATCAGAATTATCAATTAAATCACTCTCTAAGCACATAAATTCAATTAAATACCCAAAATTAAACACTGAATGAGGGCAAAAATACGCACTCATCACTGTCCAATCGGACAATTCAAGATTCAATATATTTAAATTATTAGTATTGTATCCCCTTATATTAATTTTAAAACAAATGTAACTTCTTCAAAATGAAAACTCGAGGACAATACATAATTTTTGTATTGAATATCAAATGGGAAATTAATGTTAACTAACATATAAGAAAAGCAAACAACATATTTTATCAAATAATTAATTATAACCTATTTAAGAAAAGCAAAAAAAAAAAATTTCTTAACAAAATATATTACCTATTTAATTATAATGTTCTTACAATTTTCTTAAATTCAGACTTAATGCTCTAAATTTCAAGACGCAATGCTCTTAAGTTGAGACCCAATTCTCTCACAAACTACTCAAAACACTCCAAACAATTTCAATCCCAATGCAAATCAATACTCATAATAGCTGAAATTGAAAATTAACATATACAAAATGGAAAACGAAACAAAAACTCGTTGAAAATTTACCTTAGAGGAATGGCGGCGCGACAGTTGCCGGAAAACAAGGAAGGAGGTGCATGAAATGACCGTGCAAGAAATGGTCGTGCACGAAATGGAGGTGCAGAAAAAAGAGGTGCAGCAAACCAATGGAGGCGACGAGACAGTGGCCGGAGCAGCATGGTGGCAGCGACGGTGGAGGTGCACGTTGTAGAGAGGGAGAGAGACGATAGCGACAAGTGCAGCGTGGCCAGAGGCGAGACACGACAGTGGCCGGAGGGAGCACAACGTGGTTGTAGAGCTTCGCGTGTTGGTGGTGGGTGGCTGGAGCAACAACACAGAGAGAGAGAGAGAGGAAATGCAGACAACACAAGGAAGAAGAAGAGGGGTTCGCGAATTTTGAACCCTAATTAAATGCTATGGCCTCGGTTCAATTAATAACCGAGGCAAATAGTCCTATTTGGCCTTGGTTCATGGCCACCCGAGGCCAAAGACGTAAAGGCTAGTGGCGGTTTTGAAATATCCAGCCACATTTTTGGCTTCGGGTCTTTGGAACCAAAGCATATGCCCTCTTTTGGCACCGATTTTTCTGAACCAAAGCCTATAACCCTCTTTTGCTTTGGGTTTTCTCTGAAATGATGCATAAAAGTTGTCTGAAATTGCAAAAATATCACTATGCCATTATATGTTTCGGTTCTTGGACAACCGAGATATATAAGGCAAGTTAAAAAGCAAAATTTGAACCAGTGTTCATACCTGTCCGTTAACAAATTTTTTTGACATCCTAATTACGTTGCAACAAAATGACCTGACACATGATTTAACATGTGGCTAATTTCTTTTCATAAACACCAAAAAAGTTATAATATATATATATATATATATATATAATATTGTTAATCATAGTAATATTACCGCGACAACTATATGTATCATGAATATTGATTATTTTATTCTTGTTAAATATTTAACTAGATAATTAATGAATATTAATAATAATAAAATATTGTAAGTAATTATCTCTTTAAATTAAACGTACTTCTTGGGAAATAACCTTAGATACAATTGTATACATAGATTTTTTTTTGTAATATTTTGAGTTCAAAGAAATTATAAAATTAATTTTACTTGTCTTTTGTCTCGTGCAAGTTTTGGTGTTGTTTGAGGGTTTTTATGTTGAAAAAAGATATTTAGTATTCATATTTTTCTTTTTCTCATTTTTTTTATATGGGTTGAGGCATTTCTAATAACTATCTTTTTTTTATTTATATATTAGTGGCTGGTAAAGAAAATTAAATATATTTCTATAATTTATCTTTACAGCATTTCGTTAATATTATAGGTACCTTCACTGGTTTTTTTTCTATTGAATAATGGTACCTCAATTTTCGTTTGAAAATATATAAAATATGTGAGTTTAGGTTTATACTTTGAGCTAATTAGATAGATCACATCTCACTACGCAGATAAAAAGAAATAAAAATTAATAGTGATAGCAAAATGAGATTTTGACAATCGTAAACATTGAACTTTGAAACATGGTTGGATAAAGAAAAGGAAAAGTTTCTTTGACTCATAAAACTTTCCGAATCTATGCTTCGTGTGATGAAGGATTATCTTGTTTCCTTTTAGAGTTATGAATATGGTGAAGTTATTTAAGAAAGCTTTTTGAAAATTCCCACTGGACATTAAGATAGCAAGCTATCTAGATGTGAAGGTTCATTTCTC
>Ga0214542_1002754_pt1 | contig 36151 bp, 21 predicted proteins | sample CNSS1metaG_FD_160096 | JGI IMG/M metagenome (GOLD analysis project Ga0214542, IMG submission 160096) | Root nodule microbial communities from cowpea collected in UCLA plant growth center, Los Angeles, California, USA - CNSS1 | ecosystem: Host-associated > Plants > Roots > Nodule | place: USA...
AAAATATAAAATATATATATATATATATATATAATATATATATATATATATATATATATATATATATATATATATATATATATATATATATATATATATATATATATATAACTCAAAAAAAAATCAAAATTTTGGGGAGGGGGGCACCCTGCCCCCAAATAGGTCCGCCCTGGGTGCAAGGGTCTTGTAGGATTCAAAATCTTGTCATTGTTTCTATTTTTTCTTGTTTTTCTTATAGTGGTTGTGTAAAATTTTGATTATAATGAATTAGCTTGGTTAAGATGATAAAGTAATTGAATGTAATTTTCTTAAGAAGGTGAACCAATATAAAATTGTTGTATTTTTTTTTCTAGTTTCTTTTAAGTTCGTTCGCCAAATTTAAGTTAAATTAGCTCAACATTTTAAAATTTGTTTTAAGAAACTTTATGCTGAATACTTTGATTCGAAGAAATATTTGTTTTTCTATAAAAATGATAATTGAAGTTTTGTTTCTAAGTTCAATTACTCCTCCCCCTCTTAAACTCAACTTACTTTCTCAACACTAAATACATTAACTAAATACATTGATCACACAAATATCAAATATCAAATGTTCAAACAAGAAATAAGTAATTATAAAAAATGATCAATAAGAACTATATAAGCACATATAATCCACACTTTCAAAGCATTAGTTAGGCTTTAGTGTATATAGGCTAACTACAACATAAGTATCTACAAAACAAAAATTAAAATTGACCAAATAAAATAACCATCTAATAATAAAAATGATTAAATGTTAACCTTGGAAGATAGGTGCATATCATTAAATGTAGTCTATTAGATACTTTGACTCGACACTATGGGTGTGTTCAGATTGCATTTAGAAAAATTAAGTTGGTTGAATGAAATTGAAGATTTCATCCAACGGAAAAACTTTATGGTTTTACTTTGAAAACAATTCACGTTTGGAACTCAATGAAACAGAACAAAAATTTGTCAAACATCATTTGTGATTTTCAATACAAAGTAAACTTGGGTTTGGATTCCCAAACTGAAAACCAAACACACACTATATGTTCCCGTATGCTACAAAATGTACAAATCCTACCAAATCTTTTTCCTTTTTTCTATAAACATTATTTCATTTAAACAAATATAACATGATCATTGAGAACATAATCACATAGTCTTTTTTTTTCCCTCAAAATCGCTTATTACTTTTCATTTCATTCAATAGACTTTCAATTTTTCCTACACAACCTTTAAATGTGTGAAATATTTGGATCGTTGTTTGAATTGATACACTTTTATGTAGTAATCTCTCTAATCCCCACTTGATGAATTTATCAAATCGTTTTATTTCATGCATTTTTGTGAACATTATACTCTTTCCTGTAAAGGAAGAAATTAAATTAACGATCTAAAACATGTTATTCCACAATATTATACCTCATAGATAACATCTTTAGTATTATAATCGACCCGTCAACCAAAATTAAAATTATTATTCTCACATTTTCATCAATCATGTCATCCATAATCATTTTTATGTTTAATAACTTAATAATTTTTAGCTTTAAGAACTTACAATGCATAAGTCAATTTAAATTTAAATGACAAACTGAAGTTAACGAAATTTATTGTTGATTTTTTAATATATTTTATTTACTAATGTGAGTGACAATTGAGATCGTGAACTATGTATTGATTATTGTAAGCTAATAGTGATGATTTAAAATACTTATTTCATGATTAATGTTTTATTAATTTAATCTTTGTCAGATAGGAGGACAATTGAGCGTAAGTGTCAAGTATAAAATATTAATTATTAGTTACTTATTAATTATACATTATATTATATCCCGAAGAGAATAAAATAATGTAGAAGAAAAAAAAGTGCGAAATTTTTAATTAATTAATTATTTTGCTCCCTCACGTGCATGGCAAGCATAGCATTAGCACGGAAGATTATATAAGGAATAGCCTCAAAGACTCACTCTTCCACTCCTCAACGCTTTCTCATCGCTGATCAAACTTCAAACCCTAGGATTTCAAGGTATCTCACACTCCTTTCGATAATCTTCATTTTTCTTATCTCGTTTCTTTCTCTCTGCAACGTTTCCTCTTCGCGTTTGCTTTGCTTGATCGTATTATCGCGCTGGTCTAATTTGATTTTTCCGATTTTAGGGTTGATTTCGTTTTTGTTTTTTTTTTATTTTGTTGATTTTCTTTCTTTGTTGCTGTTTGACAGCGGGACTTGTAGTTTTTTGTTTTTTGTTTTCCTTTTACTCGTTTGTGTGCTTAGAGATATGTTTTATGTTGCTGTGCACTCAGTAATCCGTGTGCAAACCACTTATGGTTTAAATCCTGGGTTTCACTTATTCTTGTTGTTGTTATTTTTAATGTGGTGAAATCTTTTGGTTGGTTGTGATTTAAGTCATAGTTTTTTGTACTCGTCATGTTTTGGCTGAAAATTGACTTCATGTTTTTCTGTTGCAAAGTCTTTCGCTGTGTAGTCAAATCAGTTTGATCAAATCAGAGTGAAATCATATTTTGGTTTCTGTGATATTTCCCCCGAGGGTAGATGCGATTTCCTTGAATTGGCTATTGTGCTAATGCTATCATAGGGGTTCCCTTTTTTTTGTGATATTTTATATCAGTTAATGTTTCGTTTTTGTGCATTGAAGAAGGTTGTTTATACGTCGTCCCCTCCTTTCGAAAAGAATTGCCACTTTAGATGTTTTGCTTGTTTCAAATTGTCTGATATTTTAGAACATCAAACCAATCAAACATGTTTTTTTTAATCAAATAGCTTCTCTGCTTGTGAGGTTCCCCAGACCCAACTCCTCATGCTATAGGCATCCCATTTCTGTTTTCTTCTTATTGTTGTCTCATGGCATTTTCACTATTTCGAAGGATAAAAACGTTAATGGAGTAAAATGGTAGCCATCGTAGTTATGTTTCCTGACAACTTAAGGTAGTATTGTTTCCTTACAGCTGAAGTTATTTTACCTGTCAAACTTGTATCTATTATTCTGCATGGTGTTTGATTCGAAATGAACTTTTTATCTTGTGTTAAATCCTTTTGATATAGTCTACGTGATTTGAAAAAAGAAAAAAAAAACTGCAATGAACCATTTTATTTATTGTCTGTTTGTATTACCTTCATAAGTTGTAAATTGAATTAGTTTTTATTCTCGGTCCTCATGGTTTTTATTCATTCTGTTTTTGAAACTGAGGAAGATGTAATTTAAATGCATTTATGTTTATATTGGTTCACAAATTGCCCCAAAAGGTAAACGAAGCCTGAAATTTATCTTAAATGTAGGTGCACTGTACACTTGTGATGGCTTCGAAACGCATTACTAAGGAGTTGAAGGATTTGCAGAAGGACCCTCCTGTTTCCTGCAGTGCTGGTTTGTTTGCCTGAGATTCTCTCTGTTGTTTACTTTCCCCTTTCTCCATCGCTTTATCACCCTTGGGTGTCTTATTGTTTAATCCTGTTGTTTAATAATTCAGAATGATCTGTACCTATAACCCTTGTGTGTCTCCTTTTTCATGAGTAGAAATGCTTTTCTTGTGTTGTCTTTTGACTCTAATCTAATTTGTTTTTTCTTCTATCTTATTTGTCATTTCGTTCCGTGGCTTCTAAACTTGCTTATAATAGCTCTGTACTGATTTGAAGTGTTTTCTTGTATACACTATTTACTTCTCATCTTAGTCTATTATCTTCTAATTTATTTGTTATTTTATAACATAAATTGTCACTATTAAACAGGCCTTATAGTTATCAAAAATGATTTAAAGTGGTTAATTAATTAGGAAAAAGCAGTTATGGTGCTACCATACCTCAATGATGTGGTGTTTTTTTGTGCATGCTGCCTTTTGCTAGCTGCCAAATTATTTTATGATGCCATCCACCTCTTTTATTTTTATTCATTTTAGGGCTATTTCATTGTCGGGCTTCATTTCTTCATTTCGTTTTGTTCTTCCTCTTGCTGGCAATTTGAATGATAGCGCCCAGAGCTCTGGCAAATGTTTTCGTGACCACCTCTTTCTTTTTCTCTGCATGTTCTTTCTGTTCACTTCTTTTTTGTTTGTCTATTACTGCGAGTGCCTGATCTTTCTTTGTCAATTACGATTTTCTTTTTCGTATTTTCTGTTATTTCTTCATTTCTCTTTTCTGTTTCAGTGTTTCTGCAACATTGATATCTTGTTCTTGTTGTGTTTATTCTGTTCTGTTATTTTCTTCATTTTTCTGTTTCTGTTATTTTTTAACACAATTTTTTTCTCTGTTTTCTAACTTTTTTCGATTAAATCTATAATGTTGTTTCCAATCCTTCTCCCTTCTAGGACAATGTTAAGCAAAAATAAAAGTCAAGCATACTCTGCTTTTTAATTTTTTTATACTCTTTATTTTAGTTATATGTGTGTGTTTGTGTTGCCTGTCTGTCATGGCTTCTGCCCCAGGCCACCATGCCATTTGCTTTGTGTATGTGGCAGAGTTTTGGCCTGCTGTTATCCACCATTATAACATTGGTCATATCTGGACAAGGAAATTGATATTTTGTTTTAAGTGAATAAAGGATACAATGATGGAAAGTTTAATGGTAGGAATATGGATTCAAATTTAATCTAGAGAAAAAGAAAACTATTCCAACCTATCTTTCTTACACAAAATCACTCCTATTTGATAAATATAAAAACCATACTCTTAAACCTTAAACCTTTATTTTTTAAATGGAAATGAATAAAATCCCCTTTTACAGATTTTGACTAGTTTCATAAAATCCCTTCCATTTCTTAAACATTATACATTTTCCCCTTTTTGATGCTCTATATTGAAAGATTGAAATTATTAATCGCAAGGATTGATTCAGAATATTATTATAAGAAATTCAGTAGCTTAATCATACAATTATCAAAAACTTAATCATTTGAATTGTTACTAATAAAAATAGTAATAGTAATAAAATGAAAAAAGTTATATTATTCATTATTGAATTCTCGACATTAATTTTGGTGTATTATATTTTTTTACAATTCTTGACTAAGTTAATATTAATTTTTTATTACAAAAATTAAAATAAGCCTTTTTCTTTTCTATATAAAATGGTAATTTTTTTATTAATTATTTTTTAACTTTTATTTGAAAAATTTTCATTTTTTTTACAATAATAGAGGGATTTAATTGCAATGTTATAAAATAGAACATTCTCTTTGTAATGTTTAAGAAAAAGAATGATTTTGTATCAAAGTTATTTATTAAGAGCATATACTATGGTGATGATGAGTAGTGGAGCAGAGCAGCCACTGGCCACTATTTGGCCATTGTAGTGCTGTTGTTTAGTGTTGCGACCACTATAGCAGATTGGATTAGCGGCCGGTCATGTATAGTATGGCTTCTGTGTGCATCCCAGGCTTCTCTCCTGAGATTTTTGGCTAGGACCTTCTCAACCCAATCCTTATTCATGTTTAATTTTTTTCCCCTTTTCTTTTTCATTTGTTTTGTATTGTTCGTGTTCATTCTTTGTGTGTGCAAAGATATGTTTTTTTTCCTTTGTTCATTCTTTTTCGTTCAAATTTTGCACTCTGTTTATTTTTTTTGTTAATTACAATTATTTCATGAACTGACTTTTTTTTTTTCAGTATATTTGCATATAATTAGTATTAATTCAGTAGCATGTATAATGTGTGTATACAAAACACTATTTGAGCTTGAGAACTATAATGAAACGGGTTCTATAATATGAATTTTTTTGGTCAATTTTATGAAGAAAGATTATGGGTATAGATGCATGTTTATAAAATAAGAGAGCAAATGCCTAGCGAATAGAGAAGGATGCTATTACAGAATGAATAAGAATTAGAGGTTTGGTTGAGAGTAACGGAAGCTATATGCAGATTTGAATTGATTATGATGTTTTGGTCACAGCTTCATGTAGGAACACCAACAGCCAAATGCCTTGTTTGTATGTATAAAATGTAAATGACATAAATAACGTTATATGTAGTTATTTATCTGTATCAAATGCACCTAAAGCTATATTATTTCTATGGGAAGGCTATCACGAATCTTGTATATTCCGTTATTTTTCAGGCCCTGTTGGTGATGACATGTTTCATTGGCAAGCTACTATCATGGGTCCAGCAGACAGCCCTTATGCTGGAGGTGTATTCCTGGTGACCATTCACTTCCCACCGGATTATCCGTTTAAGCCACCAAAGGTAAGACTATTAACTAGGCCTAAATTTGTTATGTGATACTGAATATTTAGAATGTTGGTTTTGTATTGTAGGTTTCGTTCCGAACGAAGGTATTTCACCCTAACATAAACAGCAATGGAAGTATCTGTTTGGACATTCTGAAAGAGCAGTGGAGTCCTGCACTAACAGTTTCGAAGGTGCTATTGTCAATATGCTCTCTGCTGACAGATCCGAACCCAGATGATCCTTTGGTGCCTGATATTGCTCACATGTACAAGACAGACAGAGCAAAGTACGAGAGCACTGCCCGTTCTTGGACTCAGAAATACGCCATGAGTTAGAACAACATATTATGCTTCTGGGGATCCCTTTTCTGTCGTCGGTACATATAATACATATATAGTGCCTTCTGCTTTCATCTTATAATAATTAAAACCCCGGAAACACTTTTTACCTATTAATATTTTGCCTTTTCTTTTCCGCTTCTTTTTATTTTTTATTTTTTTTAAACTATTTTTCAAAACATATATTTCGAATATCTCGGAATGGAACATGTGGAATCCGGAAAGCTAAGACTTCAGCTGGATGAGGAAAAGAGGTGTGAATGCATTCACATTTGCAAATGGAAAATTATATCATCAAACTGAGAAATAACATATAAAATGATTTCAAATAAATTTATAATATATAAATGGGTAAATCTTATCTTATAATTCACTTTTGTAAAGTTGATTTAGATTTATACTTCTTAACAAAAGGAGACAAAAACAATTGCAAACTTGAACCATAAAGATAGAATTGGTCTATGCACGTATTTTTTGTTTCCAAAATTGAATTCCATTTAGTGTTGTTGGAAGTTTTTTCCTTAGCTAAACCTTGAAAATATCAACTTTGTTTCCATTTAATTTCTCTGAAAATAGTTTTTCATTATCTTTCGGATTTGAAGAGGTTGGTGATATTTCCTGTTGTGATCAAATTGGATAGTTAATTTGAAGAATTGATTACCTAAATTATGCAGTGATGACATGTCTTGCACTTGACTAATTTGAATTTCTAATTATTATCTTTCATAATTGTTGAATTTTCTATTATATTTTAAATGTATGTCTAAGAAATTATGTCTTCATACATGAACATCAACAAATGATGATAACGACCTGAAATAGTTTGCCAATTTTAAACTACATTTTCATGTTTAGTTGTTGTTTTCTCCAATACGGTAACGTAACTACTCATATTATTCGAAAATTTAAACACATAATTTTCAAATCTTAATAATAAGTATGTCACAGTTAAATTACTCTTAAATTGCAAAATTTCACTATTGAACGAAATTATCAATATACTATACAATTAAGTTAATAAGTATATTCAAATAGTATAAATATTGAACGAAATTGCAAAACACTAACAATTTAAATCAATAAACACTTCATTTTTAATTCAATTTCATTTTAATAATATTAATTAATTCAATTTAACATATTTTTAATTTTCATGTACATACTATTCCATAGCCTATATAAATAACTTAATTATTTTACATTAATTTGTTTATTTAATTAGTTATTTAGTTTTACTAACATAAACTTTTCGCTCAAATTCTCTTTTCTTTAAAAAAGGAGAACAAATATCAATTGTGTCTCCCCAAAGATTTCTAAGTGGTGACAAAACTGATGTCATAATTCAACTTCTTGAGAGTTCTAATATGCTATCTTATAGTAAATTTTGTTTGGTTCTTTAACTAGCTGGGAAAAAATATCACTTCATGTTTTCTTTTTCTTCTGTTACTTAGCTATACTGTTCTTATTCACACTAAGGATTGCAGATAAAATTTTGGTGAGAAGCAGAGTGGGGACCAATGTCTCTGAATTTTTCTCGTGATCTGATATGCAGCTAAAGCATCGCACAGCTGTGCACTCAGTATAATAACCAATAAAACCAAAAATGAAGAAAGCTTCCAAAATAGCTCATTTTTTAAAGCACTCATCATCTCAATCCTGTGAATTTGCTTTTATCAGTTCCTTCTAAAGTCTTCTAAGTGATAAAGCTAAAACTACCTAAACAATGCACATATAAATTCACCTCTTCTTCACTTCATCCCACCAAAACATGGATTTCAGACTCTTCATTCTTGCTCTTCTTCTACTACTACAGGTACACACTATTTGTATACAATCTCAGTTCTGCTTGGATTTTTAGGAGAATATTACAGGAAGATTTTGTCAAAAATCTCCACCAAAGATAAAGATAAATTTATAATCAATACAAATTTTACTTCACATTCCGGTTCAGTAGAATTATGTTAGACTTAAATTTACTGTAAGAGATTCACTAGTTATGTGTTATTTGTATAAAATAACATGATAGCATTTTGTTGTATTTTGTAAGTTTCTTCTTTTTTTATATGTTATTGAATTTTATTGAGACTTTTAATTCATATTTTTATTTTTATTTTTAAATTGAAAGTGTATTTTACAAAAGTTGAGATGATTAGTACCTTGGTGTGTAATTTCTCATTCCAGGCTTTTGCAGAAGCTTCCTCCAACAGCACCGGAGTGGCCAGTTTTCTTCAAAATGTGAGTCTATCATTTCTTTGATTCGTTAATGCATGCATGTAAATGAGTTGATACATTATACATTACTTGTTTTTCTTCATTTTGTAAACTATCTACTAAGATTGTGTTTTGGTTACAGACATATGGAGGAAGTAAGAATGTGGATCTCAAGAACAAACATTTCCATCTCCACAAAATCAGTAAGTTGTTTCATTTTTTTTTTCTTTTTAATATATAATTTTCAGTTTGTAGTTATTTGGAGGAATGCAAAATTGGGAATGGTTTAATGTAAAATGGTAAAAAAAAAAAAAATATGCATTCAAAACACAAAACACAATTTCTCATCTTGTTCGACCAATTGTTTTCATTTTGTCCATATATTATCTTCAATCTGAAATTGCATACAAATGTATCTTCATTCCAAAATTATCACTGTGGTAATTGATGTTGTTATAGATGAGTAGACTTATAAGTGATGATTAATTCACCTTTTAAATCATAATCCTCGTCTCTATGATATATTTCTTTGGAAGAATTAATAGTAATAAATTTCCATAATTTAATTTATAATTGAATAATTATTGATGTAATTAATTATATGTTAAATGATTTGTTTGGTGTAAGTAGATTGCAAGTATGAATGTTCTCGAAGATGCAGCAAAGCATTGAAAAGAAAGAGATGCAAAAGAGCATGTAAGTCATGTTGTGAGAGATGTGGGTGTGTGCCACCTGGGACCTATGGCCATAAAAATCTTTGTCCTTGTTATGCACGCCTCAAGACTCACGGGAATAAGCCTAAGTGCCCTTAAAATTATTTCGAATTCATTTCAATGTTTATGATCGATTCAGTGTATTTCGAATAAAATGTCGCAGTAGTTTACTGTTCTGTAATTTCGTTCTGTCTTTTGTGACAGATTTCTTTTGTTTCTTTTCTGTTTTTCGTTATATATATAAACAAGAAAATTGGTTATTCCGTCAACTTTTACCTTGCATTACCTACAGTGTGAAACATAAGATTTAGTTTAAGATTTAGTTTTAAGACTTGCAACATGTTTAATACAAAGCATAAAAGTATTGTTAATCACTTATGTTGCGCTAAACCTGAAGGACGCAAGTTCTTAAGCTGCACTAAACCCCATTATCAAGACTAAGATGACCATTTCATCACAAGACAATAGTCTGCCATGTCATATATATATATATATATATATATATATATATATATATATATATATATATTTTTAGAAGAGATAAGTGTGTGTTACTTCAACAAAATTAACAGAAATTAGCATTTTGTCATGTTCATTTGTATGATCAAGCAAAGTGTTTGTCATGTTATCACATCATAGTTTTTGTTATTTTTCTCATCTACCAATAACTAGACATGTCAAAATGAGCCTACTCGGCTCACACGAGTTGACTCACCACGAACTTTGTTGAAAATGAGTGAACCTAATCCGACTCACTTTATGGTGAACCAAAAATTTTGTAAACCGGCTTAACCCATTACGGGTGAGTGGGTTGAGTTAAACCATTACGGGTGAGTGGGTTGAGTGAATTGACTCACCAACTCATATGAAAAAAAGTTATTTATTTATTTTTAAGTATTCAAATATTTAATATTTTTTAAGCAACCCATAAGATGACAGTTACAGTAAAATCAAGAATCAATGTCTTTATTATGCTCACCACCAATATATGATGAATTGTTTTCAAGAAAGTGTCGATATAGTCCAAGAAAACACGACTAATATTACACATTTTCTGTTATGCTATTTAACAAAATATAAATAAAAAAACTACACATTTTTGTCATGCTAATTTAGAAAAATTTGTTTATAAGACAATTTCTTGAATATTTTGCTATAAAGATCATAGTAGAAGATTAAAGTATTAGCGTACATAACTTGACAATCAAATTAATTAAATATTCAAACTATTCAAATATTATAGAGCAAGCATTTAAAAATATTAAATTGTGAACTTATATAATTAAGAGTAGTAAATAATTATTAAAAAAAATAAAAAAATTGTAAAAAATTATTGGTGGGTTAAGTGAGTCAACATATCTTCAACTCAGCACGAACCCGTTTAACCTGTAGGTTAGTGAGCCGGATTATGTTCAATACACTTTTAAAAAAACTGAATTTTTCAACCCATTTTGAACCCGTGGTGAGCTAGGTTGATTCATGGATTGAAACTCATTTTGACATCTCTACCTATAACGGATTGTATCGATCCAGTGTACAGTTATATGATAAATAAAGTTTATGAAGTCCAATTTCATCCACTACACAATGAAGACTATTGGTCAACCTAGTCCAAATTTCATACCAGACTCTCAAACACAACGTAAGACATCTAGACGACTTAACATTACTGGAATTCGTAATAAAATGAATTAACCAATTCCGAATAAACCGAAAAAATGATCTTACTATCAAACTAAAAGTCATCATAGGAGTCGATGTCTATGAATTTGTAATTTTAACAATCTTGTATTAAAATTCACTCTTGTATTTTCTTTTATTAATCAATAATTTTATAAAATGATCATATCTTCTAAATTTACTTACAACAAAATTTTAATTTCGTCCAACTCAGACCATTCACTTTGGAGTGACTACTTTAAATTACAATGTTATGTAATATTTTAAACCAAAATTGGTGTTGTAATCAATTATAATTAATTAGTAATTGATTACAAAAACTCCTCAACGACAAAAACTCTCTTGTAATCAAATTACAAGGTCGTCATAAGCGATTATGAAAACTCAGAACCATATTTATCATGTTTGTAATTGATTACACGATTTCAGCTTCAAAGCGTGTCAGATCCTCACGACTTTGAAGTTGACGAATTGACCAACAAGCAAAAAGGTGCTGGGAACACGATATCTTCTTCTGAAATCGTGTGGGACTTCACGACTTGTCTTTTTTTTGTAATTTTTTAAAAATCTACCTGTTTACGTAATTAACAAGGCACATTTGGCTACAAGTGAAAAAAACCCGATCAAATTGACTATGAGACAAGTACATACATTTAATGAATTAATTAATGGAATTTTTAACGTAGCTAACATCATAATTTACAACAAAAACTAATCAACACCTATCATTTCTTCCATTGAAGAATTTCTTCCTAAAAATTTTGGGGATGCAAGTAATTTTTAATTTACCGTGGTCGTCAGCATGTTTCATCCGCATTATAAACAGGTACCTGCCAAAGTTTAGTGTTCTTTTTGGGGTCATCAGTGAGGCTAAGATCTGTCTCATCCTCCTTGAACGTCCTAATGAACTTTTTAGCACCCATCATTATAAGCCTCTCAATCATGAATAATTGATAATTGTTCTCAATTAACGGCTCCAATATATGGCTATAGTTTGATGAATATGCCACTCTGTACCTGCAATTGAGTCATAAACAGTATAAAGTTCTACTTGATAATTATTGCAATTTGTTTTCATTCAATCTGGACATTAACTTAAAAACAACACAACTTTCCTGCAGAAAATAAATGACAAACTTAGGGAATTGTTTCCATGACTATTCAATAACCAGGGTCAGCCTCATATAGCATTAAACATTAAATATTTTAAAGATTAAATGTATTTTTCATTAACAAACTATTTTTAAAAACTAAAATTTGTGTTTCATCCTTAAACTAAATATATACCTATTTCACCCTTGCACTTTGTAAAAATCATGTAAAATATCCTCCCAACAAACGTCACTTGAAGGTTATATTATAGTTTACCGAGATGTTACGTTTGTCACATGGTAAACATTCAACGTTCCATTTGCCGGAAACGATGTTTCGATAACTTTCATAAAATGTAGGAACAAAATATATATCTAGTTTAAGAACGAAACACAATTTTTAAAAATAATTTACAAATAAAAAACATATTTAACACATTTTAATTATTGTTAATTTATCCTGTACGATTTCTGAAGCAAAGGAAATTATTGCATAGGAATCCCCTCCCCATTTACCACACAGTGTGATCGTGAGAATAGTTACCTGGCAGAAAGTGGTGAAAAAAACCCTGGAGTCCTTTCATTTGAAGCAATGAACAAGGTTCTTCCAGGTGGGACCCACTTCGCTATCCTACAAATAATAAACTCTGGCCGGGTGTCTCTATCAAGGTGAGGATGCAGGCTCCTCGCTACACCAAATCTATCTTTTCTGGTCTTTATTTTATCCCCACGACGAACATGGATGGCATCGTAATCACCAAGTAATGCTTTGATCTGTGAACAAGAGTGTGATAAAAAATTAAAATGTGTAACAAAGACATACTGCTTTATTGCAATGTCACAGATTTAAAAATAAACCATGCATTACAAGTTTTGTAATTTATAGGATAGTCCAAGCAAATTGTCATCTCTTGGTGCATAAATAAATTTCAATAATCATTTCTCAAATCTATATCCTTATTATAAGTGGAGGTATTTCAATGCAAGCTTACGTGGATCATCGTCTAAGGAAATTGATGACTTGCGAAACATAATATCCTGTAATCACGTACTGCAGAAAAATAGATTGGAGAATTTTCACTTATATTCAATGATTGTATACACAGTACGCCAAATCGTCAACTGCTTAACCTCCATCAATTTTTGTATGATGCACGAAAGTCGCACTATTAGACAATTTTAACCCTCCCTCGTTAATGGTTTCTCTGAGCTGTTTTAATTCTGTCTTGAAGAGGCATTCAAGCCAAATTAGATATGCTTCTAGAGGAACATCAAAGATTATTCTATAAGTTAATACTATTTCCCTTACCCAGTGTCCAAAAAGTATTCTCCAACACAACAAATAAATCTCAAATCCCTGGCCATATAGAAGAGAAATGATAAGCCACATACTTTTCATATTTACACTTGATTGAATTGACTCAATGTAAATCAGGACAAGAGTGTATATATATATATATATATATATATATATATATATATATATATAAAATATCAAACTCTACTCACCCAAGAGTAATGAGTACAATCACATTTGTAATAATTACATATCACAACAAAATATTTTCTCCTCAGTCCATACTCCCGCTTAAGCTCTTAAATGGATATCTATCATTTCAAGCTCGCATGAGAGATCATGAAATCGTTCTATGGAAAGGCTCTTTGTAAATAAATTTGCTAGTTGAAACCCAAATGGGAGGTAAGTAGTGATAAGACCATTATCCAATTTTACTTCAATAAAGTGTTGGTCTATCTCACCGTGTTTAATCTTATCATACTAAACTAGATATTGAGCAATGCTAATAGTTGATTTATTATCACAACATAGAGTCAGGTTCTTCAAATGTCATTTTAAGATCATTCAAAACCATTTTCAATCATAAAAGCTCACAAACCCCATTTTATTTATTTACTTCTCCATGTCAGCATATTTCCACCCAGGAACATGCAACTTACTAAGGGGACCTCCTATGTGTAATAAACCCTGCATAATTTTATCAGTATACACTCTCGTATATCATTTTCCAATTTCTCTTGAGGAAGAATCTCCTTCCCAGACTTGTCATCAAATTCTGTAAATGTCGCTCTCTTGGATCATGCATGAACCAACTAACTGCAATCACAACATAAGCTATGTCAGCTATAATGTGGGCTAAGTAATTGAGCTTCCCCACAATCCTCTGATATTGACCCTTTTTTCACCCTAGAACTACCTTCATCACTCTCAATTCCACAATTCTTTTCTATGGGAACTCTAGTAGCCATGCAATCAATCTTACCTATTTCTAATAAAAGATCAAACACATACTCTCTTTAGAAGATAAAAATATCTTTCTTTGCACAGGAAACTTCAATCTCAATGAAGTGCTTTAATTTTCCAAGATTCTTCACCTCGAATTAAGCAGCAAGTTTATCGATTTATTTCTCATATTCATCCAACAACCATGTCATCCACAAAAACAAAAGTAGAGTAAGTTTCCCTTCTAAGGAATGCTTCATAAACTGGGTATGGTCACCTTGACTATCGATACCAAATCAAGCATGGGATGACTACTTGAACAACGTCATGATCAGTGCTCTTTCAAACTAGAGACATGCAAAACAAAGGCAAAAGAACCAAATAGTGGTAGGTCTAGAACTGTTACAACAGGGCAACAGGAGGCACTTGCACACATAGAAAAACAATGGTGTTTGGGTTTTCTGCATGAGAAGAAATTGTGCAAGTGAGCGTTTTTGGTCTCTGTTGGCAGCACGGCTCTGATGGCTTGTAATCAGGAGGTGGTCAACCTTTTGGTGTGGTCACTAGTCATAAGATTCTTTGGTGGCAAAGAAGATGGTGATAAGGGTGGTGAAAATTAAATAAAGTCCACAATACAACTTGGGAGTACTTCAAGCAACCCAAAAAAATAAAGATGGGTGCACTTCAAGCAACCCTAAAAAAGAACTGCAGATAAGGGATAAAGAATAAGATGTGGAAGCAGAGTCCGGAGGTTAGGAGCTTCGGTACCGACTTGAAAAGAGTGCTATATGAGAGGAAAAAAGATTTTGATAGAATTGATTCAATGTAAGTCAGTACATGAGGATATATACGCGCACACACACACATACATATACATATAGATAGGTAGATAGATAGAGAGAGAGAACTCTACCCAAGGAGTAATGATTACATTGATTTCTAGTATCCCCTAGAGTATCACACGTAATAATTACAATATCTCCTTGTAACTCAACAAAATATTTTTCCTCACTCAACAAATATGTATAATGAACATACAAACGAAAAACAAGAAAATAGTATGTTAACCATGTTGTGCTTCCAAATGAAATTTTCTATGATCAATTAAGTAATTTGTTGAAACAATCAAGAAACCAGAAGCTCTATGCTTATGCCTAGTCAAATTAGTTATATATCATTTAAAAGTTACACATAACGCAGAGTTAGTTTCTCTTTAGTTAAGTCCACTTGTTGCTGACATGAAACAAGCTAGCTAAAAAAAAGGATACATGCTCAAGGTTAGGCTCAAGAAATCCTCTAGAGTGCAAGTCTACAACCTTCATTTAATCTACTAAACATAAAGGCATGAGAGCCTAGCCCAGCATTTCCCCTTGAAATAACTAATTTAAGCTCTGATTGATACAATATATCCCAATCCAACATGGAAGACCAAAAAATATCAATGTTCTAGCAGTTGCATCTCCAAACAAATTATTAAAACCTTTGATGAAAATATCAAGGAACTTTAAAAGAGTACGTAGTAGATGGACCTTTTCTGCTGCTTCTCTAAGTTTCCCAGCAGCCATTGAGGGTAGAAATGAATATGGCAACAATATAGAACTGCGATTGTTTCGATCCTTGCACTCCATAAACCTGGGAAGTCATTAGAACCTCAAAAAATGGACATAACTTAAAGAAAAATATCTTTCCAAGGTATATAACAATTAACTTTATGAGAAATCATCTACATGGTGGCATCATTATGGCAGTTATTCCAAGGCAAGAGTCATAAATCTACTTGGTTGGGATGTGATACAATTAAAACTTCAAAGTCAACCACATTGGGCACATTTTAAACTCATGTACATCAGTTTTAATAGCTCAGAAGTTCTTAACTTCCTATCAAAAAAAGTTCTGCACTCCTACAAGTTTAAATGGAATTCCTTAAACAAGAAAACATACACTAACTAAATAGACATATAACATTTCAATGTGAACTGAAGGTGAAGACACTTTAATGGGAATGAGAAACATCATAAAGGTCACAGTTACATAAAACGTGCAAATATGGACTATCATGATCATACTTGCGTCTTGAAAGGTATAACCAATTGAATATACAAAAATTGCATTTTACTCCCCAGCTAAAAGGAAATTAGTATTGTGACTTACATAAATTGACTAAAAACCAAGATAAGATTCATTCCTCCAACTTACCTGCTACACAAACCACCTTACTTTGCAATGTAATAAAATAAAGTGTAAATTATGCTTGCAGTCCCTGTCAAATGGGGAAACTAACAAAAATGTACTCAAAAAACATTCTTGTTAGTTTAGTCCCTATGAAATGTAAACATATTTTTGTGGTCCTCTCTCAATGTTAACGGTGGTGGAAAAAAACATAACATTGCTAACACAATCTCACAAAAGTCCTTCACCGTTGTTGGAGATTACGTTTTATAGAATCATTCCCATAACCACCAGCTTTCTTCACCACCAACCATTGCCTAGAAGTCACAAACAAAGGTGCCTGCTCCCATTGTTTGTTAACCACAAAGTGAGATTGATCACTAACATTTCACTTGGTTTGTTGTTGCAGGCAGAAGAAGACATGAACACTCCTCTAGAAACAACATGGGATCCAATTGTTATTGGCTCGAGGTAATACCGCAAGGCCCTCCATGATTCCTGAAGTGTGCCTCCGCATGTAGGCTTACAAGGTGTAGTGGGCCGTGGTGATGGTTGCAGTGTGGGTATTGTGGCCACCACCATAGTGAGGGGATGCGCCTGCTTGGTGACCTTGGAGAAGAATTTGGCGTAGATGACCATGCACTTTCAGTTTTTGGGAGAGAATTTTGCACAAACAAATTCGGCCACACCTTTTCAGCAGTAGGGAACAGGGCTGAGTTTCAAATCAGAGAAGTTGTTCCACTCCAGCCAGACACTAGTGTCAAAGACAGCGACAATGGCGTAATCATGGTTAGATTTGGACCAGAGGTCGAGGAACTGCGGGTGCCAGTGGCAAGAGAGGGAGAGTCCATTAGCCACATTATGTTTCCGACCACAGCCATTAACGATGAGGACCGCAAACACTACAATGATATTCTATAGGGACTAAACTGATACGAAATATTTTTTGAGGATGATTTTATTAACCTTCTTATTTTATAGGGTTTGAAAGCATAATTTACCCTAAAATAAATCAGCCATAATTCTCCATTTAGAACCTACCAAGAAAGAGGACTTGCAGTTCTGTTTATGAGCAACATATCAGAGTAGCGGCTATTTTCTTTAAGTTCGAAACGGCTAACTCCTTCCACATGCTCAACACCTCTGGTTCCCAACTTCATGCTTGTTGATAGAACCCTATACCAATCTTTTGAATTGTCAAAAATCACAGGAACAGTACCTGACATAAGTTCTGCGTCATATAAAGAGTCCATGGCACAAGAACTTGCATCCCATCTAGCACATTAAACGGAAAAAAAAAAAGACCAGTTACATCAAACAACATTGCAATGGAAAGGTGTAATAGACACATATACTAGCAATAATGGTGCAACTCACAGTTCTTCAGAGCTACCATTAGCGGAATGGTGAAGAATGCCTTTCTTGTTATGTATGGGATTGATACACATCCTCGATGGCATCACGAAAGTTCTGCAATCACCACATAACAACTTTACTTGTTTTTTGCAATTAAGTCCTTTCAGTTGTATTAATTACAAATAAGGCTTTATGTTACTGTCCCTAGCAATACACTCTCTCTTGGCCAAAATTCATCGAAATCATAATTACACTCCTTAAGTAAAGGCATTGTTAATGAATTACTGCATCCGTAAGATTTGTTTCAGTAAATGTAATGACACATGATAGAAATCCAAGAAGAGAAAACAGAGAAATAAGTAAAATGAAATTAAATTGAAAACTGAAGACAAAACCATCAACTTGGCTTAAATACTGTTGTTGAGAAGGAACAAACTCGTAACAAAGGTTTATTTGAATAAATTTCTCCATAAGATATTGTAAAAGAATAATTAAAATGAATTGAATTTCTTACTAACAACTCTCACTTCTTACATAGTGATTTAACACTCTCACTTTTAATAAAAGAAACTTTTACAGGAGTTCTCTCACATAACTTTTTTAAAAGTTAAGGCGCATAAGTTATTTTTAATTTAAGAGATAAGCTCAATTAATTTTAATCCTTTTGGTGTAAAAGTGCTTATAGAGCATTTTATTCAGAAAAGACCTAAAAGAGTGATGGAATTCTGGTATCTTATTAGAAAGAATATAGGATTTCTGCCCTCCTCAATACAGTGTTTAACCTGCACTACTTTGAGCGTCTAGCACCTCCCAATACCCAAAGGCATAAAGTCTTTCACAATGGACAAGATGTCATCCCTCTCATTCCCTATTACTGTTTATATACAGCTACTGGTCTAATAGCATAACCCACCTTCAATGGACCTACTTAGTTGCCGACCCATCAAAATAACACCTTGTATTTCTTGAAACAATTTAACTAACTACTAACGGGGATTATCTAACAAAACTTAATCTGTCAATCACTTTAGTTCAAAATTGAACAGTCATGTGACTAAAATAATAATATTAACATATGTTTAGCAAATAAAGTCACACTAGGAGCGTTTGGAAGACGGGAAGTTTCTCAGGAATTTGAGATTGGGAAACTATGTTTCCATATTTGGTTTGGGGTTTAACAATCCCAGGAAACAACATTTTCCGGGAGTGGATTTTAGGCAAGTTTATGACAAAAACATTCTCATGGGACTGACGCCACTACAATAATAATAACATTTGTTTATAAACTCATTTCACATTCTATGAACTTATTTTGAACTTCTTTAGTTCAGGGATTAATGTGAAAGTTTTCACACTTTGAGGATCCAAATTCAAATCGATAAACGGTGATTAACCCAAATTTAAAGTAACAAACTAACTAACTGCATGTGATTGGAAAGGAATGCAATACAACAGATTGAAATGGGAAGTGAGGGAATTTGCGAGATGGGAAAGTACCTGCCGAGAAAAATGGCTTCTTCGAGGGCGCACCGGAGGCTGGATTCTTGGTGACCCAAACCTTCGCAAGATCCACAGTGTTTTCCCGGGCAGTCGATGCGGTTGCCCCAATAGAGGTACTTTTCGAAGTGCTGTTGGCGTCGTTGAAAGAGGCTGGGTTTTGTGGCGGTGGTGGAAAGCAGAGAGGATAAGAGGAAGAGGAGCGCGATTGCTGTCACTGCTGCCACGAGAAGCAATATTGGGGATCTCGTGGATTTAGGTTTTGGCTTTGGGGCTCTATGGAACGCCATTGATATTTTAACTGAGGAACGGTGGAGAAGAGGGTTGAACACAGTGTTCAGTGTGTTGTCATTGCCATTGCTGATGAGTCCTAGTTAGTGATGGAGTGAGATCAGAGACTCTTGCCGTTTTTGTTAGGAACATAGTTCTCAGATTTTATATATATATTTTATTTAAAATTCAACTTATACAGTCACGTGGTATTTTCCCCTTGTTAAATTTCATTTTCTTTTACATCACATAATTAAGATACAAATATATATTCTTTGTAATAAAAAAAAAAGTTATATCTATACATTCTTAAAGTATAAATTGGGATTTAATATTTAAATTAATTCCAAATTGATAAATAAATCCATTAATAAATTCGTATAAACTACGTATGAATACTTATACGAGTAATATTTGATTTTTTTTTACTAAGCATTAATTATATAGGTAAATAAGATTAAATGGATAAGTATGTATCGGGTTGTCTTTTTTAAATACTTATGTTTATTTTTATCTTGTCTTGTTTTATTTATTAAAATACTGATAATTTATTAAATAATTTAATAAAATTAAAGTTCAAAAGTTATTTTGAACAAATCGATATATATATATATATATATATATATATATATATATATTATAATAAAAGAGATAAAAGAAAGATTAAAAATAAAATTCATCCCATTTATTATGAAGAAAAACATAATTATGTGAATTAAAATTTTAAAAATATTTCGATTAAAAATTTTAATAAAATAATTTACTTAGACATAATTCCTTATTTAATTAATTATTAAATAGAACAGAAAAAATAGTAGTTAATTTTCGGATATCCCACATATCTTAAAAAAATAACAAGTTAAACAAAATAGAATTAAAATAAATAATTATATGTAATATTTAAAAGTTAAAGAGAAAACATGGGTGTGGATAAGGATGTGGTATAAAAAATAAAAAATATATTATTGTTCCTTATTATTCCATTACTATGTATTTTTACTGTATATGTTTATCTTAAATAATAATAAACTTATTCACGTAATAACTATTTAAAAAAGTATATATATATATATATATATATATATATATATATATATATATATATAATCATTGTCTTAAAAGTAGTAATTTTATTTATCATTCTTTTTTTTAAAGAATTTTTTCGATTATATTTCTTACTATTTATCTGATATTTAGTTAATTTATATAAATATTTTTTAAATTAAATGTATTTTTAGTTCGTAAATTTGTAAAATTAAAATTGATCTATTTTTAAAATTTTGATGTAATTTAGTTATTAAATTTTAATATATATATATATATGACGTCATGAAATTTACGTGCAAACTGCTTGAACCATTCGATAAGTTTTAATCCAGAGTACAATTTAGATCGTATTACATCCATTTATTTTTTAAATTTATAATAAAAAAAATCTTATGAATATTAAGGTTCCATAGACCTTATTATCATTTTTTTCATATCCAAAATTAGATAAACTACACTTAAAAAAATGGAAGAAATATTCTTAAGCAACATTCAGAAAAAAAAAAAAAAAAAAAAAAAAAAAAAAAGTTTGAAAGGGATTTGTGATTTTAATTATTTCTTTAAAATAAAATATTTCTCAAGCTATCGACTGATTCAGCTGCTGGTCAATGTTGGACTTTTTCCAAAAGAAAAAATCTACCTCTTACCAACCAATCGCAAAACCAACCTATGAAATTTCTCAAATTGATGTAGACAAAATATTTTTTATTTTTTTAACAATATTTTAAATTTTTTATACAAAATTTCATGCAAAAGTATCAAAATAAAAAGAAAAACATATAATGGTGAAACAAATGAAGAAGAAGGCAATATAAACATTGAAAGGAGAATTCAACTTAGATGAAAAAAAAATCTACTAAAAGACAGAGAAAAAAAAAACTAAAAAGATAACCATAAGGGAATTTAGAAAGAAATATAAAAGAAACACATTTTAAGAATAATTAAATTATAAATATTTAATTTGTTTAATATAATTACATATTTTATTATAATATAAATTCAATATAATATAACTGATAAATAATGTATTTCATTATTTTTACATAATAAATAAAATCATATAAAATAAAAAATAATATATTTGAGCATAAAACAATTATAAGAGATACCAATAAAAAATACGAGTACAGTAATTTACATTTCTAATAATATTTTAATAGAAATTTGATTATTAAAAATAAGATATTTAATTAAGTTTTAATTATTTCACAATTTTTAACACTTTAATCGGATTTTTATTCAAAAAAATATTTTGGTTATCATGTTATTTTATTCTTGTTGATTTTTAATCTATTTTTCTTTGTTTAAATCTTTTAATTAGATGGTTAACTCATTTTTTTTTCTGTGAAATCTAGTTGCTTAATAAACTTAAAAAAAAAATCAATGAAAGAAGATAAAGATGTGAAGACAAAATCACAATAACAATTATATCATAGGGTAATGACAAAATTATTAAAAATAATTTAAACATTTCAACAAAGAAAATATTTTTACTAAAGAATTAATTTAAAATACTTCAAAAAAGTTAAAGAATATTTAAAACTTAAATAATTCAATTAAAAACAAATAAGGTCAATTATCCCAAATAAAAAAACTTTAATTTATTATCTTAAAATATTAAATTACGAGCATGTCTTCGTCTCCCAACGACATTTGTCTTTCCGTTGGGTTCACCACCTCCTAGTGGTCCTGCTCCTCTTCTTTGAACCCTTCTTCTTCGTCTTCGTCGTCTTCTTCTTCGTCTTCTTTGAACCTTTCTTCTTCTTCTTCATCTTCATTTCAATGACTTAGTTTCCTTAACCTCCTTCCTTACTTTCTTTCACATTCGTGAAAAGAAAACACAATCAAAATGCTTCCGAATGCTTTGCCGGTACTTCGTTGCGTGCACCTCGTGGTGGCGGCGGCGGTGGCTTCGGTCCTGCTCCGCCGGATGCAGTGCCAGCAGCTAAGCGACTTCGATAACCCTGTGGTAATGCCACGTATCACCCGTCATGTGTATGATCAAATGTCCAACATGACTTCGCTCCTCAATCACGAAATCAAAGCTAGCTCCGGTTTCTGCGTCAAAGATCCGTGAGTTTTCTTACCTGTCTAAACATCTCTGTGAAGTTACGCATGGATGAACTTTTGCTCAGTACTTTTAGGATAAAGTAGAATCGGTATGTTTTAGTTGATGTGAAATAAGCAAATTTTTCAGCTTGGTTGTTTGTTGAAATGTATGGAACTTTAGTTTATTCCCAAAATTCAAATAAATATTTTCAAAATTTTAATTTTTTATTTTTCATATTAAAATAAAATTTAATGTTATCATTTAAATATGATTTAGTCTATATATGCTTGAATTAAAATTATATTTTAATGATAGTATGTCATTATTTGTTTAAAACTACAGACGAAAGTAACAAATGAAAATTATTTTAAAGATGTGTTTGACTATTGAACTTTCGAAAAACTCGAAAGAGCATTCAGCTAATCCTTTTATGCTTTCCAACCTGTAAAATTTTAAAGAATTTTTTTAATTCTTATAAATTATGAATTTTTTGTTTCAATCTCTGTAAAATATGTTTCTTTATTTTCTATCTTTCCAAATTTGAAATTATAAAATTTAGTTCCAAAATTACGTCTTTTCTTTTGTTATCGGCGTTCCAAAATTACATTTTTTTTCTGATTCGACCTGAGTTAGATTATGACTATTTGTTAGAGTTTCTCTCTATACTAAAAGCAGCAAGAAACTCTCAGAAACACTCTTAGTTTTCTATCTAAATTAAACAAAGCTCTGAAAAACACTTTAGTTTCTAACTAAATAAGTTCATAAACTACTCTGTAAATCAACGTTATATTAGTTTCTCTTTATTTTAACTTTTTTAATATATATAATTTTAGTTTAGAAAAACAACACAGCTTAACAATAGAACTTCAAGTGTGTTCAGTTTATTTGTACCGAGTGAAGCTGACAGAAAAAAACTGGACATGAAAATATTATTTCATTTCTAAAAATAATAATTCTCGTCTTTGAAAGATGAAAATGTGGAGGATTTTTGTCGGACTAAATTAAAGCACTAAAAGCATTACGTCTTCAAAATTATAATTTGATAGAGCAGAAGGCAAAAGTAATTCCATGATGATTGATAAAGAAGTTCAATGAGTTTTACTGATGAATATGGCCCTTCTTTGTTTTTTCTTAATATTTTAGTTTGAATTTCTTACTACTTATGCTAGGGTCTCTGATTGAGGTTGTGGAATAATTATTTTACATTTAAAGGTTAATGTTGTCTGTTAGTCCGCTGAATTAGTAATGATGATGAATTTAAAAGTTGTGGCTTCAGGTTTAGTTTCGGGTAAATCAAACTTTGTCCTTTTCAAATGGTAAATAAAACTTATGAAGCATAACATACGTGATGCATCAAAATGGACTCATAATATTGTGTAGAAATGGAACCTGATGTGATCATGAAGTTTAATTTTCTTATTTTAGGGATGCTGATTGGAATAAAGCATTTAATTTTTCTTCTGATTTGGACTTTGTGTCTACTTGCATTCGGAAGACTAAAGGTATGAACTCCAACAACTAAAAAGAAATGATGCGAGTTGTTCATTTCATTTTTTAAAGAAGTGAACAAAATAGATGACTCATTTTTTCTTTTTTCTCATTGATTATTCCTTTTTTTTTCCAGCGCCCAGCTAAACATGTTTACTGTATTTTCTTAGAAACTCTGAATGTACTCATTCCAGTGTTCTGAACTTCTGTTCTTTCCCACTGTTTTAATTCTAATATCATTCTTATGATCTGGAACTTCATGTAAACACAGGAGATATTTTGCAACGGTTGTGTACAGCAGCAGAAATAAAGTTTTACTTAAATAGCTTATTGGAGAGGTCTAGCACTAGGAGTGCCAACTATTTGAAGCCTAACAGGAACTGCAATTTAAACTCATGGGTATCAGGTTGTGAGCCAGGATGGGCGTGTAGTGTTCCCACAAGCCAGCAAGTTGACCTTATAAATTCACAGGAGATGCCTGCCAGAACTCTAAACTGCGAAGCATGTTGTGAGGGGTTCTTCTGTCCTCATGGAATCACATGCATGATACGTAAGTATAACTTCAATATGTTTTTGTTCATTATTGAACTGCAAATACCTTCTGTATGACCATAGTAAAGATCCGTATCCAATTAGGAAATTGTTAGAAATTCAAGTGTAAGTCAGTTCCATAGAGTAAAAACGAAAATATTGAGCACCATATAAAGAAAAAGATCCAGAAACTCATTGGCTTAAGGTTTTGAATTGGATGTGATATCAATCTCTTATGTGGGGAACTATGTCTCATTGGTATCTCTTTGGTGAATTCCCCTTGAAAAAACCATTAGAAATTTTGATTACTGAGTAATTAAATTTGGTTATTATGCTAGTCAATAAAATAAAACAAATTTCAATGCCTTTTCAGCAATGATATCTGTAGCAAGAGTAAAGCAAATATAATAACTATTCTTATTACCAGTTTCTCTGAAAATGATGTCTCTAATTCTTTCCTCTTTTTGTGGTATTTGAAATATTTTTCTTGAAGCTTGCCCTCTAGGATCTTATTGCCCTAGTGCTGTACTCAATAACTCAACTGGTGTTTGTGAACCGTGAGTTCTAATTCTTGCTTTGTTCCTCTGTTTATGTTACGGTTATTACTTGCATGCTTTTATGTAGAATATGAATTGATTTGATATATTTTTTCAGATATCTTTACCAACTGCCTCCAATGCAGCCAAATCATACCTGTGGAGGAGCAAATATTTGGGCTGATATTAGTAGCAGTAGTGAGATATTTTGTTCGGCAGGATCATATTGCTCTACCATTACAAAAAGAATTCCTTGTAGTAGTGGGTATTGTTTTATTCCAACCTGTGGTTACTCAATAAACTTCAAAAGTTGGATCCTTGTTGAAGTAATCCAAAGTATTGAAGATATTGGATGACATGACCTTTCATAGTTGCACTTGAACACAACACACTATAAACTAGTCAGCAAAAATTATCACTTTAGTTTACTTACAAGTATAATTCCTATACTATTATGGTACCTTTTTATTTATCATCCTGATTCCTTGAAACTTCTCTCTTGTAATTCCAGGCATTACTGTAGGATGGGTGCCACATCTGAGCAAAGTAAGATGTCTTGGATTGTGTTGTGAATTATGGCGATAACACATCTGTGTTCTAGCCTCAGATTCTCTCGTGAGCTTCTGCTCAAATGTTTCCAGAGTATACATGACCATTTCCTGATTTTCTTGTAGGGTGCTTCAAGTTGAGTTCATGTGATTCAAACACCGTGACCCAAAATATTCAAGCCTATGGAATCATGCTCATTGTAAGTTGTTGCCGCTTAATTTGATGGATTATGAAATAGGTACATATGTGCATTTATTCAGATCCTAGCTTTCTGTTGTTATTTGGGGTGTTCATTTTTAATATGGAGTTTATTAGGGCTTTCAGTAATTTAGGGTTAAACATGTCAGATATTGGCCAGAATACCGAGAGTAAGTTAGGCGCAGTCTATTTATAATATGGAGTTGAGCCCACACAATATGTCTCCCTTGAGACATCTAGAGAAGATTTGCGTTGGATCAAATTAGAAGAAGATAAATATCTATGGAAGAAAATAGATGTCCAAGTGAAGAAAGTAGATGGATGTCCACATTCTAATATTCATAAAAGGTCCAATGTTACTACCATGAAATCCACATATATCTCTCATATATCTCATATCTCTCCTATTTCCAAAAGTCCTAAAGATCCCAACAGTGGTATCAGAGCTGATGGTTCAGAGTGAGTGACCGCATAACCACAACAAAGGGGTCACCATACACCTAAGGAGAAATGTATCATATGAAATAAAAAAAGGATTTACCCTTGAGGGGAGATTGTTGGGAATAGTGGTGTAAGTCAAAGTTTCACATTAAATAGAATAGACAAAGTTAAACACTATATAAGAATAAAGACCCATAACATCTATAACCCATATATATATATATACGACCACATTCTCTTAGCATCTATAACCCATATGGAAAAAGAATATAAACCCAACAGTTGGTCAGGTCCAATCTATTTCAAACATATAGAATTGCTCCTACACTTCTATCTGCTTCTCCATCCTTAACTATATCATGTTTCTTATTTCTCTCCCTTTAACTCTCTCTTTTAGATTCTAATTTCCATCTTTGTGTCCCTGATAGAAACAGCAGTAGACATGATACAACTAAAGTAATACTGACACTGAATTATAGAAATCTCAAAGGCAGAAATCTCTGTTACAAGATTAATAGTAGAAAAGAAACCAATAACACAAACTGCTTGGGACCTATCTCTGCCCCCCACTATAGATTGTTTCCATCTCTCTCCACTCATCACGTGCCACCTCTCTTGATCCCTCCAATCCGGATCCTGCCCCTTGCTCTTCTCTTCTTTATTATTAGCTCCTTACTGGATGACCTATCAGTCCCATACCATTGGATCATTTAGACCTTTGCCTTGTATTTTCCATTGGTTATGGAGGAATCAGTTTCACATACTAACAAATTTTAACTAAATTGGTCATATGGATACTTATCCAGAAAAAAAGAATTTTTATATTTTATGCTTCCTGCTTTCTGTTCCTTCTCCATCATGAGCACGGTTGATCTTGGAATTATGGTTAATGTTTAAGTCCTTGTCATGTACACAGATGTAAAATATCCAAGCTCACACATGCACACTGTGTTGATAGAAAGTTAACAACAGTCTTTAACTGTTTATGCAGGCTGCTTTGAGTACTTTGTTACTCATTATATACAGCTGTTCTGACCAAGTTCTGACTACCAGAGAAAGGAGAATGGCAAAGTCCAGAGAAGCAGCAGCCAGAAGTGTAAGAAATACTGCAAATGCTCGCCAAAGATGGAAAGATGCAAAAGATGCTGCTAAGAAGAGTGCAAGTGGACTGCAAGCTCAACTATCACGAACATTTACTCGGAAAAAGGACATAGATCCGGAAGAAATTAGAATTTTGAACCAACCAACTACTGAAACAAAGATAGAATTGTTTTCACATTCACATCCTATTACCTCACCTATGATCGGTAGCTCATATGCTGGGCCAAAGAGAAAGGGAAAAGAAGCTGGTGATTTGATGCAGATAATGAATCAAGTGGAAAATGATGCAAATACTAGTAGCAACATTCTTGCAGAAACAGAAACTCGAGCAAAAAATGTTACAGCAAGAGTGCCCAAGGAAAAACAACTGAATACACATAGCCAAATTTTTAAGTATGCATACGCTCAACTTGAGAAAGAAAAGGCTCAGCAAGAAGAAAACAAGAACCTTACCTTTTCAGGAGTAATTAGTATGGTTACCAAAAGTGAACAAAGGAAAAGGCCTTTGATTGAAATATCTTTCAAAGATCTGACTCTTACTTTGAAAGCACACAATAAACTTATATTGAGATGTGTCACGGGGAAGATTAAACCTGGACGCATCACTGCCGTCATGGGTCCATCAGGTGCTGGCAAGACAACTTTTCTTTCTGCAATAGCTGGGAAGGCATTTGGATGCAAGGTGACTGGTTCGATTTTTGTAAATGAAAAGAATGAATCAATCCACTCATATAAGAAAATTATAGGCTTTGTGCCACAAGATGATATAGTTCATGGAAACCTGACTGTGGAAGAAAACTTTAGGTTCAGTGCACTGTGCAGGTAAACCACATGATTGGAAATTCCTGCTATGATATAGTTCATTTATTTAATTCATGTTATGTGCTTAAACTCGGTGTTTTCTGATTTATATTTGATCGAGTCTCCTTTCTTTTTCTTTTTTTTATCAGCAAAGTATTTATATTATTATATATAATGGAGCACTTGGGGTGCTCCAACCCTGTATCGAGTTTTCTTATTTAATCCTGGATCGAATTTCAACTCCATTGATACTCTTTCATTGTCCTTTTTTTCTGACCGCTTGACTTTAAATAGGAGATCCTAGTTTAAACACAAGAGACTGAGATAGTTTATATGCAACTTTATTATAATTCTATCTTAAATTCTTGGTAATACATTGCATTAGGTGGGAAAATGGAGAAATTGAAGCCTTTCATTTCTTTGAATAGAGGAAAAATATGGGTTTCTTGGTCACTAGTTGCCGCATGATTTAAGCACCGGTGGCACAATGATTATAATTTAATTTGAGCCTGTATTGCATAAATGGAATACTTAAGTTCTGTCATTAAATAGTATTTTCTGTTTTTACTTTCTAATTACAAAACTGCTACCTTGTTTACAATCAGTTTTTTTTTTTTCTTCTTGAATGATTTGTACAGGAAACATTGAAAACAGAGGTGTTTTCAATGTTTCTTGTACAAATATTTGAAAACAGCAAACAGACTGAAAAAGAAAAAGTCAGTTCTGTATGAAAAACTGGAAACAGAAAATAAAAGATCTAGCAGATACCCCTTATGTTTTCTTCTCTATTTTTAGATAGTGTTCAAAGAAGGAGCCTTTTTAAACTTATTACTTATTGCAATATCAGTTTTTTCTCTATATCAGTTTTCTTTAGTCTCTATATCAGTTTTCTTTTGTCTGGATGCAATATCATGCCTCCTATATACCAAGCAAAGTATCCTAGTAGTTCGAATGCACTCTGTTAAAGCATGGAATAGTGCCCATACCTTGAACACTTTTCCCTCTTTAGCTAATGTAAAACTCTCCAATATACCGAGCTTTAATTCCATGCCTTTTCTTCTATTACTTGTGTACATATTATTGTTTTCTGTAGCTTTTGTGAGTTTGAATATTTGGTAATAAAATGAAAATTTATTACTTTGAAAGGCTACCTGCTGACTTGCCAAAACCAGAAAAAGTTCTGATTGTTGAAAGAGTTATTGAATTCTTGGGGCTTCAATCTGTGCGGAATTCTTTGGTTGGAACTGTAGAAAAGCGAGGAATCTCTGGAGGCCAAAGGAAACGTGTAAATGTTGGATTGGAAATGGTCATGGAACCTTCACTCATGATCTTGGATGAACCCACCTCTGGGTTGGACAGTGCATCATCTCAACTCCTTCTTAGAGCACTAAGACGGGAAGCTCTAGAAGGAGTGAACATTTGCATGGTGGTTCACCAACCCAGGTGACTTTTTATTTCAATTCCATGTCTTCTGCATCATGTTTCCCGCTTTAATTTGTACTTGTGAACAATCTAATTTCTTTCCCTTTGATTATTTAATGACTTAACCTTTTTTCTGTAGCTACGCGTTGTTTAATATGTTCGATGACTTGATACTCCTGGCAAAAGGTGGCCTCACTGTATATCATGGATCAGTCAAGAAAGTTGAAGAATACTTTGCAGACCTTGGGATAAATATACCAAAACGAATTAATCCTCCTGATTACTTCATTGACATTCTGGAAGGCATAGCAGTACCTAGTGGAAGTTCAGAAGTCAGTTATAAAGAGCTGCCACTTAGATGGATGCTTCATAATGGATACCCAGTACCTCCTGATATGCAGCAGAATGCAGCACAACTTGGTATGTTTGAAACTGCAAACCCAGCTAGAGAAAAAGATCCCGATGGCTCTAGCCATGAAGAAAGAAGCTTTGTTGGAGAATTATGGCATGATGTGAGAAATGTTATGGAACTAAAGGGGGAAAAAATAAGACTAAATTTTTTTAAATCGAAGGATTTATCTGAACGTAAAACTCCTGGTATATTCAAGCAGTACAAGTACTTCCTCATACGGTAAACCATTCAATGACTTCAATTATTTGTTAACTTGAACATTTAACTTTTCTGGTCACACATTAAGATCTTCCATATTTGGGTTTTTTTTTTTTCCGTGGAGCATTACAATTTTCTTGCTCAAAATAGCGTTTTTAAAAAAATGTATCATGCATAATGTCAGTAGATTTTTTTGATGCGGCAGATTGAACAATTGTATTTGATTTGGTGGTCCAAATTTCTGTGTGGTTGACGGGAGACCTGAAGAACTGGAAAGTACGAGTGTCATTCCCTTGCTCCCCTACTGTCTTAGTATTTTGGGAAACAAAATGAAATTAAATGACACCATATTTTTTCTCTATTGAAGTTCACCAAGTACCGTTTTCTATTGATTAGAGAGAGAGAGAGAGAGAGAGAGTAGTAAATAACCTCTTAATGATGAACAATCCTGCTCATTCTGGTGTCTGAATTTTCTTGTTAATTGGCGGTACTGTTTCAGGGTTGGTAAACAAAGATTACGAGAATCTAAGATCCAAGCTATAGATTATTTAATATTATTACTCGCTGGAGCCTGCTTAGGATCACTTACTAAAGCTAGCGATCAGACCTTTGGTGCAGCTGGATACACCTATACCGTGATTGCTGTATGTAAGTTGATTGATTCTAGTACATAGTCTTTGAACCTTTATTTCATTTTTCCTACATAATTGAATTCTTAATCAAGCTACGTAATGCTCTTCATGTTATATCATTTTTCTTTGCTATGTACTTAATTTATGTTGTAAATACAGTCTGAGATGATACACATACTTTTTACTTTTGTAATAATTATTGATCACATTGATCAGAGATAAGGACATTTACACAAATATTAGTTAATGTTACTATTTCCAGCACAAATAACTAATCAAATTCATCATTAAACTGCTCATGATATTTGCATTTGTTCCAACAAAGATGTAAGCTTTTAACATTTTTTCTTTTATCTGAAACCATGGGTAAGTAATGGAAGATTTTCAATAGGATTTTTGTTTTGGACTTAAAAGAAATTTATTGCTTCTTATAGACTTTCAGAATCCATGTGTATCGTGCTTTATTCTAATTTATTATTATTGTTAATTACAGCTCTTTTATGCAAAATATCTGCCCTGAGATCCTTTTCTCTAGACAAATTACACTACTGGAGGGAGAGTGATTCTGGCATGAGCAGCTTGGCGTATTTCCTCTCCAAAGACACAATCGATCATTTCAATACAGTGATCAAACCTGTGGTTTACCTGTCAATGTTCTACTTTTTTACCTATCCAAGATCAACTTTTGCAGATAATTACATTGTGCTGCTTTGTCTTGTATATTGTGTGACTGGCATAGCATATGCATTTGCCATACTCTTTGAACCCGGTGCAGCCCAGCTAGTGAGTATTAGAAGCAAATAATAAAACTTTTACCAACTACCAATTCAAATTTTACTCATTATATTTTCATTTCCCCTTACATGATACTGTTTCTTGCAGTGGTCGGTACTTCTTCCAGTTGTTTTTACTCTCATTGCTACACAGCCAAAAGATAGTAAATTTTTGAAGGATATAGCTTATTTTTGCTACCCTAGGTGGGCTTTAGAAGCGTTCATAATTGCAAATGCTGAAAGGTAATTTACTGTTAATTATAATTGGTATTATTAAATTCCACTAGGTTTTGAGTTTTGTTCCCTTGAAGCGAATTTCGAAACCCCTGAGTCTATAGAGAAGTAAGTGAGCTCCATGGCTGACGGTATCCTCTGCAAAATAAACAAGGGTTGCTGTGCTGGACATCCCCAGTAACAGATGAGCTGCTTGCTAGGCCCAAATGCAGTACCTCTGAGAACTAAGTGATGGAAGTGGTAAACTTGAACCATTTGGGACATTAAAGGGAATGGCTATGGAGATGGAGGATGCAATGATTAGAAGAAGAATAAATACATTATGTTAGCAAACAAAATAGCAGGTTGGAGAGTAATGCACATTATTTTTTCTCAGTTTTTAAGTTGTGAATTGTGATTCCCACAAAGAGATTGCAGAAGGACTTGAACGGGAATCATCTTGCGTGACTCTCTTGTGGAAGAAAGACTACAGTTGAAAAGGAAGTATGATCTTATCATTGTCATAAACCTAGTTAATGGAGTATGCTTAGATGAAGTGTTTTTGGGTGGAGTTAGAGGTGGTGCTCCTAACCATTCCATTAGAAGAATATATTACCTAAACAAGCATGTTGGAAGAGAAAAAGAAAACTATAGGAGGGCCCACGGTGGATGTAAGATTTTAGAACAATACGAGGAGGAAAAAACTACTTTGGAAATTGCATGTAAGCCTATGATTTGTAGGAGATGGGATACTGAGGAGGACATTGAGTCTGGGAATCAAGAGGAGATCCAATAATGAGTGGCACGATAGGTCTAAATCTTCACTAGAATGGACTCTTATGGCTATAATACCATATTAAGGTAGTGAGTTTAAGTGTAACTCAATCTTACAAAATCAGTTTAGTAAGATAAGGTTTGTTTCCGCTTATATACTGTAATTTAGTGTTATTTCTAATTGATGTATTAGAAGGTTTACAACAATCCATATACATTTGTTGAAGTAACTGAGATTCTCATGGTAAGCAGAAGTGGTTGGTTGAGCACATATTTCAGGTGAATCATAAATTATGACTAAATTGAAGTGCATTTGCATCAAGTGAGAATGTTAGAGAATGAGAAGCTCACATAGTCCATAAGCTTTATGATATACTCTTTAATAATTTGCTGCGTACTTGATATCAGCACTTTCTAGTAGGAATTTGCTTCCATGTTAACTTTTAGTTTGAAACTGGCTACTGTCTGTGATAATCACTTGTATACTGCAGGTATCACGGGGTGTGGCTCTTAACTCGTTGTGGTTCACTACTGAAAAGTGGGTATAATCTTCATGATTGGGGTTTGTGCATATCTATCCTCATTCTCATGGGTGTAATTGCTCGGACAGTAGCATTTTTCTGTATGCTCACCTTTCTAAAGAAATAAGGCCAATTTGGGAGCTTGTCACATTCACAAACTAGAACTTGGGGTGTGCAAATATGAAGGAAAGCATATATTTCAGCATCGATTACCTTAGGATCCTCATAGTTCAACAATGTGTGATTAATGTGTTGGGGCTGATGTTGGTTATTGACGCATCATGCAAAATCTAGTTGATAAGATAATGATTTGTAGCACTTTTTTTTTATATGACACTCTTGTCCTGTTATGACCAGTTTCTGTTTCCTACCCCTAATTTATTTTAAAATGGCCACTTTGTCCTTTCTATTTTATAACATGGTTTACAAAGTTTTGTTCGACTTATGTAATCTGGATGCATTTTGAATGTAGTATTCTAGAATAGTAATTTGAGTTTTTGTAAAAGTAACTTTTTGAATGGTACTATACAAATCAGAACTAGACAAGTTTTGTGATACATAGCATGGAGAAAACATCACACTGGAAGAATTTCTGAAATCTAAAATTGTTTGTGTATAAATATAATTTATTGTCTTTAATAGATTATTCTATACACGTAACACCTAGCTGTTAGGGATTCTCAATTACTCCATGTAAATTGGAAATCTCTTATAATCCCTCCCTCTTTATTGAATATTAATGTAAAGATATTCTACAGTGCTTATTTAAGAAAAGGGTGTTGCAGAATAAAAGACAAGTCATTCTAAAATGTATTCTTGAGTATTGGATTCAAGTATGTTTTCACATACGTGATATTGTGACATGGTATCAGAGCTACAACTCTGAACTGTGGGTCACTCTTGTTCTCCATCCCGCTATGAACCGTGGGTCACTCTTGTTCTCCATCCCGCTTCTTCTTCAACCTGTTATTGAGCTTCGCTGCCTGGTCTTCTTCGATACGCTATTATCGAGCTCCGCTGCCTCCATCTTCGTCACGCTGTTCGAAATCCATTTTCCGCACTCTGTTCGCAGTCGCTGGTTTCGAACTTGTGATTGACGTTCACAATTGGTGGGAGTTCTTCAACCTGTTCGCTTCTTGGTCGTTTGGGTTCGCGAGCAGTGGTGGTTCGTGAATCTATTCTTGTTTGCGATTTTGAGTTCTTGGTCGTTTCGGTTCGCAGGTGGTGGTGGTTTGTGAATCTCGTTCTCGTTCTCGTTCGTATTACTGTGATTATTGTGTTCGCTTCGATTCACGGTTCGTTCTTGCTATTGCTCGTTTACGCTCTTCGATTCATTCTGGTTTGACGTTCGTCACACCCCTGTCTTCTCTGGTTTTGATTTCGAAAACCCATTCTCTGCATCCTTGTCCATCATGGCCTCAGATAAAGTCGACACTTTTCTGGTTCGATTTAATGGAAAGAATTATGCTGCTTGGGAGTTCCAATTTAAGCTCTTTGTCAAAGGCAAAGAATTATGGGGTCATATTGATGGCGAAATTCCCGCACTGACGGCTAAAGCAGATTTGGCGAAGTGGGAAACAAAAGATGCCCAAATCATGACCTGGATTCTTAGTTCTGTTGAGCCTCATTTTATCCTGAATCTTCGGCCTTACAACACTACTAAGGATATGTGGGATTATTTGAAAAAGGTTTATCATCAAGCCAATGCAGCTCGAAGGTTTCAATTGGAGTATGAGATGGCTAATTTCACACAAGAAAGTCTATCGATTGAGGAATATTATTCTGGTTTTCAAAATATTTGGGCTGAATACTCAAATATTATTTACGCGGGTATTTCTGGTGAAGCCCTATCAACTGTCCAAACGCTGCACGAGACTAGCAAGCGAGATCAATTTTTGATGAAGCTACGATCTGATTTTGACGCTACTCGATCCAATCTAATGAATCATGACCATGTGCCTACGTTGGATGCTTGTTTGAGTGAGCTTCTCCGAGAAGAACAACGAATCAAAACGCACACAGTTATGGAACAAAATATGAATTCTTCTGCGACAGTTACTGTGGCCTATGCTGCCCAAGGAAAGAATAAGCCCGGAGATATGCGTTTTGTCCAATGCTACAGTTGTAAGGGATTTAGTCATCTTGCAAAGGATTGTTCACAAAATTTTTGTAACTATTGCAAGAAAAGGGGCCATATTATCTCTGCTTGTTCTATTCGCCCTGCAAAGAAACAAGACATTACTTATCATGTCTCTATTGGTGCTTCGAGTTCTACTGCTTTGCCTGCTCCAGCTTCTGTTCCTACACCTCTTGCCAACACTCTTACTCCAGAAATGGTACAACAAATGATTGTGTCAGCCTTTTTTGCCCTTGGTCTTTCAGGTAACACTCCTATTTCTTCTCAACCTTGGTATCTTAATTCTGGAGCGTCTAACCATATGACAAATTATGTTGTGTCCCTATCCAATGTGAAATCTTATGATGGCAATCAACAAATTTACACAACTAATGGAACCTCCTTACCTATTAGTGCTATTGGTGATATTTCTCCTTCTTTGCCTAATGTCTTTGTGTCTCTTAATCTTTCCACAAATCTCATATCCGTTGGCCAATTAGTTGATCATGATTATAATGTCCAATTTTCTCGTTCTGGTTGTGTTGTGCAGGATCAAGTGTCAGGGAAGATCATTCTGAAGGGACCTAAA
>Ga0214542_1002757_pt1 | contig 36136 bp, 22 predicted proteins | sample CNSS1metaG_FD_160096 | JGI IMG/M metagenome (GOLD analysis project Ga0214542, IMG submission 160096) | Root nodule microbial communities from cowpea collected in UCLA plant growth center, Los Angeles, California, USA - CNSS1 | ecosystem: Host-associated > Plants > Roots > Nodule | place: USA...
ACAATAATCCAAAAATCCATGATAATAAATACTATTATAATTGTCCAAAAGTCTAGTAATATCCATGTTTACAATTTATTTGAAATCATAAAAACAATATAAAACTCTGAGAAAATCCTTCTCCCAAGTCTAGCCCCTCTCCGGTTCTACGCTCCACCAAAACCACCTGCAACGTCATCTGTTCCCGTGTACCGCGTACACGATTATTGCCAAACACAAGCACATAGAGTGAGCTAAAGGAATATAAACATATGCAACAATTTATATAACAAAACACACACATTAAAGGAACTCCATCTTTTGGTCTCATCACACATGGCCACCACCATGTAATCCATGTTCTACGTCTTTGGTTGATAATCTCAAGCTATCATTGCTATCCAACCTACAAGCCACCACTTGTAAAACACATGCGGGAACACTCGCTATTCTGAGCCACAACTCAAAGAATGCTCGTATTACCCTCCAATCTGAGCCACAACTCCAGGAATACTCTAGCATCTGACCCTTGAGATATCGCCCAAAGCCTCGTAGACCACGCGCATCCAATGCAAGCAAAACACAATGTCTGCTTCATCAAAAAATTGGTTGGCACTCCACACGAGTTGTCAGGCGCAAAAGGCTTCCAGACCGGCTAGTGGACACCTTGCGCTGTTAGGCACCATACGCTTTTTAAAGCCTCTACCATATCTTTTCTGCCTAGCGGGATCACATTTTTCGCCAGACATCATGCGTTCCAAGCTTCTCTGGTTTTCCCTTATTACCTGGCAGCACATCCTAAACTGCCAAGCAGCACACCCCAAGCCGCTAGGCACCACACCAGTAGCGTCACTACTACTGGTTTTTGGCACTTTGAAGCAAGTTCCAAAGAACTCCAAGCACTATACATACAATCCATAACAAGAAATATGATTATCCAGTCATAATCACATGACTGGATCATAGTCCAACACAATCCTAAACAACCAAACAATATACAAAAGCAGGAAGAATACATAACCGTTGCCCAAAATATCGCACGGGCAATAAAATAGTAATAATGATAATAAAATAATAAAACGAAACAATACAAATAAAAAAATAATAATGAACATAATAATAAAATAAAATGAAATAATAATACTAATAAGATAAAATAATAATAATAATAATAAAATAATAAAAATAAAATAAAGCAATAATAATAAATAATAATGATAATAAAATCATAAATAAAATAAAATAATAATAAAAATAATAATAATAATAAAATAATAGTAAAATACAATAATAACAATAATAATAAAGATAAATATAATTATAAAATAAAATAAAATGAAAATAATAATAATAATAGTGATATTAATAATAAAAATAATAACAATATAATAAGAATAATAATATAAATAATAATTATTATTATTATAATAATAATAGTAATAAAACAAAATTTTAAAAATAAAAATGAAAATAATGAAAATAATAATAAAATAAAATGAAACAATAATAATAAAATAGAAATATTAATAAAATAAAATAATAATAATGATAAAATATAGCAACAATAATAAAACAATAATAATGATAAAAGAATCATAAAACAAAACAATGATAACAATAATAATAACAATGAAATAATAGTAAACTAAAATAAATAAAATAATAATAATAATAAAGATAATTATAAAATAAAATAAAATGAGAATAATAGTAATAATAATAATAAAAATAAAAATAAAAATAAAAATAGTAATACAAATCATAATAATAATAATAATATAAATAATAATAGGAATATAAATATAAATAATAATAATTATTATAATAATAATCATAAAATGACATTTTATAAATAAAAATAATAATTAAAATAAAAATAATAATAAAATAAAATGAAGCATAATAATAAAACAGTAATATTAATAAAATAAAATCAAAATAATAAAATAAATACTAAAACAAAATAATGATAATAAAAATAATATAATAAAATAATAGTAAAATAAAATAAAATAATAATATTAATAAATATAAATATAAAATAAAATAAAATGAAATTGATAATAATAATCAAAATAATAACAAAAATAAACATAATACAAATAAAAATAATAATAATAATGATAGTAGTTGTAATAATAATAATAATAAAAAATAACAATAATAATAATAATAACAATAGAAATAATAATTATTATTATTATAATGATAATTATAATTATAATAAATAATAAAAATAAAATAATAATAATAATAGTAAAATAAAATAATAATAATAATAATAATAATAATTATGATGGTAAAATAAAATAAAATTAATAATAAGAATAATAAGAATAATATTAAGTGTGTTGTATTTAGAAAAAAAAACTCTAAACATCTCGTCAAGCGAAAAAGAAAAATCATGATAATCATAGCAATGATTGGATCACAAAAGCCAAATAGCCCTCCCTGGCTGCTAGGGTTTTATGGCATTTCATATTCATGCCAACATAATTCTACCAAAAAGAAAGTTTAATGTGAGACTACTAAGATTCGAAACCATAACCATGCCAATCTTCAAACCAATGCACAACCATTTAACCAATTCATGTTTCATGATACTTCACATAATTCTATAATTACGTTATCACTCCTCATGACCCAGCACATTATTAAAATAATAGTAATAATTTAAATAACACATAAATGACATACATGGGACTTAAGCCCAAGTCCCTTCACACAATAAAGCATTCTCAACCATTTGAACTAGTACTTTTCCACAACATACATGTCAGAATTAAATGTCATAAAGGATCCCATTAACCGCATTTATTAATTAACTATTTATTTAATTAATTAAATTTCGTGGGTCTTACATCCCTTCCTCTTTCTCCACCTCCAAATGCGTGAAAATAATGAAGCACTACGCGCCACCCTGTAATTCCTTCACAACCCCTTGGGATGACAACAACTCAGGCTCCTCTGAGTTGGGAAACAATAAATTTTTCTCTTGGCAATCTATAAGAATGCGATTGGCAAAAAGCCAATTCATTCCCAAGATCACCTCCAACTCTTGTAGAGGTAGGCATATCAGATTCACCTTGTACACACGTCCTTCTACCTCCACGGGACACCTACACACAAGGACGAGGTCTTGACCAAACCGGACGCCGAAGTAGATACCACAAGGTCACATTGTAGCTCACAAACCGGTAGACCTAGTCTTTGCACACAAGTTTCAGACACAAAAGAGTGTGTCGCTCCAGAGTCATACAATACACACACAGATTCACCAACAATCATACAACGACCATGACAAGGTTACCTGAGCCTGCTGTCTCTGCTCCAATCATGGCATAAACTCTTCTCGATGCCTGAGGCATGTTGCCCCCTCTCCTCTGTTGGTTCTGAGCTGGGGCCTAAACTGTGGTACATGTCACTGCCATCGTAAGGGTGGGGCAATCCCTGCCAAAATGGTCTTCCTTGCCACAATTGTTGCACCTCTTGAAGCCTACAAGTCGGGGGCAGACATTCCTCTTGTGCGGTCCTCCACACTGGTAGCACTAAATCTTACTATGTTGGGAAGAAGACTCCCTAGAGCCCTGAAACTGGAAATGAGGCCTAGTATAGGGTTTCCTCCTCTTTTCGTGCCTATGCCTGGACCCAGATTGTCCTCCTACCCTCTACTGATGTGGGTGTTGGGTTTCCACCTCCACCTTCATCTTCTCCATAACCTTAGCCTTCTCCACCAAGGCTGCAAAGTCCTTGATGGATAGCGGGGCCACCATCAAACGAAGATCTCCACGGAGGCCATTCTCGAATTTTCTACATCGCCACTCCTCATCCAGTGGCATGGTGTAGAAACGACTGAGATGTTTGAACTTTTCTGCGTACTAAGCTACAGATTTGTTCCCTTGAGTCAACTACAAAAATTCCACCTCTTTAGCATACTTGACGTTGTTAGGGAAGTACTCAGAGAGAAACTTCCTCCTAAAGACATCCCAAGTAACTGGTTCCTGTCTCTCCTCCATGATGGACTTCATACTGATCCACTAGTGTTCAGCCTCACCCGTGAGCATGTACACCGCGAAGGCCAACCTACTCTCCTTGGGGCACATCTTAGCATCAAATATTCTCTCGATGTCTTTCAGTCACTGACCTGCGACATTTGGACTGGTCTTTCCATTGAACTTGACTGGATAGTGCTTCATGAAGTCTTCAAACTCCATTCCCGATGGAGAGGTCTTGGTTCAGGACCGTGGGCAGGGGCAGTGGACCTATTTTCCTCCAACTGGCGGAAGGCCTCCATGTGCTGCCTATGGGCGTCTTCAGCAGCCAACCTTGCAGCCTCCATCTACTGCATCACCAATTTTTGCTGCTCTAGAGATGTCGTCTGGCGCTGCATCGATGTCTCATGTTATTGCATCATATTAGTGTTTGTTGAGTTAAGGCGGCCACCATAGCCTCTATCGCCCTAGCGATATCTAGTGCGTCGCCCTGAGAAGATTGAACATTCCTACGCGGAGGTGCCATGCCACTGGCACACAGGAAAATAATAGTCAGACTTGATTAGATGAGAAACTTAGCTAGCACCACAAAATATACAACGTTGGCTAAGCAGGCACACTAGACCATAGATCCTAAGGAACGACCGCTCTGATACCATAAATGTAACGTCCCAAAAATTTGGGTAACCTCAAATTAATAAGACATTGCATACATAAATATTCAGAGAGTATAGAGTTTGGGATATGGAGGTATATAGTACACTAAACATATCTATAACAAATAAAAAGAGGCCCACATGGCCTAAAATAAAGTACAATGTTTCAAAAGTAGCACAAAGTCTTCTCCAGAACAAGAGAATCTTAAACTACTAAAACTCCATCAGATGTGGGCTCCATAGTGAGTCTGATACCTATCCATGACCATCAAGCTACAGCATCCCTATCATCATTACCACTGCCAAGGGTTCTCACATCTGCTCACATGAAAAAAAATTGATGATCATCGTAAAGGAGAAAGACCACACACAAACATACAAGCAAGCAGAAGGGTAAGCTAGTGAAAGAGATTCTTAAATCATAACACTCAACATGCAATTTCAAAATCAAGCATAAAGAATAGACATCCATACATGAGATACCAAACCATTTAAGACTCCTAGACTTGACTATCCGGATACGTAAAATGAGGCACCACCACGACACCGTGGAATTACGTCCTAGTAGTGAGGCACCACCACGAGGCCTTTGTGGAATTACGTCCTTACATGAGGCACTACCACGAGGCCTTCGTGGAATTACGTCCTGGCCTTGAGGCACCACTACGATACCCTCATGGAATTACGTCCCTACATTGAGGCACCATCGTGAACTCTCACTGGGAGGGTCCATGGAATTACGTCCATTAGATGAGGCACCACCATGAGCTCCCACCATGAGAGTTATGGGATTACGTCCTACCCATACCTTGTCCGTGTTTCACCAACCAATCATGGAGTTCCCATGCATATCAATCTCATGCCAACATATATATATATATATATATATATATATATATATATATATATATAACCAACTATCCTAGCCTATATCATACCAAGCTCATGCCAAACACATCGACTTCCAGCCCCAATATATCATATAGAGTATATATAGCATCATAACTTGAACTGTTTAAAACACACATCAACCAATCATGTGAAACACATGCATATACACTCAACTCTACCATTCTCGCTCAAGCTAAAGAGCTCTCGCTCAGGCGAGAGGAACCCCTCGCTCAAGCTACCTGCTCTCGCCTCAACGAGACTGCAAATAGAGGTCACGTCGATGTCTCACTCAAGCTAGCCCAACTCGCTCAGGCGAGACTACACTCGCTCAAGCGAGTGGCCTTTGCTTAGGCGAGCCCTCGAATCAGAGAGGGGGTGAGCTGCTGTTGTTCTCGCTCAGGCGAGAGTTCCTCGCTTAAGTGAGAGCTTTTTTTTTAGCGACCAACCCGATCGCCTAGGCGAGTTCAGTAGAGCTCACTATTTTCTCGCGCGCAGAAACAGATTCACATCATCATAGCAGTACAATCAATACATCTTCACGCAACTAATAACATATATAAATCACCCAATACGTAAAATCAATCAAACATGCATATAAATCTTGAAAACAACAAAGCCCTAGTTTCCCTTACCTGGAAAGAGCTAGCAAAAACCTCGACACTTAAGCTACGAGCACCACAGTTTTGAGAACAGATGTGAGGAGGTGGATGGGAGAATGAGCCAAACTCACTTGAAATCGAATGGGTCTCAAAACCCTAGCAAAGCATAGTTGGGGAGATTGAAAGAGTAAGGTGGTTGCATTTCTGTAAAGTGGCAAAAATGAGAGTGTTAGATGGTTTAGGGTATTTGGCTCCTTATGGGCCAACCCTAGGCCCAACTGATTTGGGGCAGCCCCTCTAGAATTAGGGTAGAATAAAATAAGTGGGCCTTACACGGGACGACCCTCACCGCCAGGCGCCACACTTTCTAGTAACCACTGGTAGGATAGCTATCGCCTGGCGATCTAGACTCTACCGCCAGGCACTACACCAATACAGCGAGTTGTACTGGTTTAGGCCTCTCTGATCCGATTCCAGTCCTTTTCCTCTCATTCATGATACCTCGCATAATTATCTATCATGTAAGTTCCATTCTATTTTGCTGAACTTACCTTACTTATGCCTTACTATCATAATCATCCCCATTGATGGATTCACTCTCTTGGCTACACAAATCTCCTTGAATCAACTAAGGTCAAACAATATCACTCCAATTTAGACCAAAGTCACAAGCAGAACTGAAGATATCACGGCATTCCACTGCCATATCAATCTCAAATCAATCACAAGCAATATACCCATTTATACATAACCTTAGCATTATATCCCTCTTCACCTTATGCAATCCCACCTCACAACCCCACTTATGCATCTTTAGTGACACTCAAGTCCCAAATTGTATTAGGCCTTTCAACCCAGCTGGAATCTAATTTAATGATGCTTCTACTGAAACGTCGTTATTTCCATGATTCTTCCAATTCCAATTAACCCCAAATTAATTCAGACTACTAATTCATTAATGACTTATCCCAAGCCTTTGTCCAATAACGCAAAATTGGTGTCCTAATTGCTTCCTACATCCGTAGAGACCCAAACTCACCATTGTACCCAAGAGCCATGCAGAGTTCCTTGCCTTTGTGATGGCGCCTAGCGGCACCTAGCCTGTCGCCAAGCGATGCATCAGTTCAGGGAAACCCAGAATTTTGTCATGCATCTGCGAGAACTCAAACTTCCCCATTCCATGCCAATCTCTCAAATTTTCCACCGAATACACTTTTGTCATACGCTTATGAGTATTATTAATACATCATACTTTCAATACACTAAATTACATTACAATTGCCACGAAAATTCCTCCAAAACCCAAAATCCCTAAATGTTCAACCCTAGAACGAGGATATGCTACAATCACCCAATTTTCCCTTATCACCCCATGATTTCATAATTATTCATTTCCATTTAATCAGTTAATGACCTAAACACCCTTTCCCCCGATTAAAAATCACCCAGAACACAGAAGACCCAAGAATCGAGCCAAAACAGCTCGTGTCGCCTGGCGGTAGTTCATCACCGCCAGGCAGTTCAAACAAAGCCCAAAAACTGGGTTGATCAGTCACGCGTCGCCTGGCGAGTAGGAACATACCGTCATGCGGTTCCTCTTCAAGAACCCAGAAATAACACATCAGTGATGAGTCGCCTGGCTGTAGTTCATCACCCGCCAGGCAGTCTCTGGAAAAATTCCAGAAACGTAAATTTTATACAGTTTGGACAGAGTATATGCACCCAATAATCATACATTTCATACAATTACACAATGAGAATTAAAAGGACGGTTCCAGCTCCCCTAACCTGGTTTCCTTGCTAAAGCTTGAGAGTTCCAAAGTTCTTCTTGATCTACAATGGCTTCTCTTGCTTTCTCCTCCTTTCAGGTCCTTATCTCATTCACTAGCACAATTTTCACTCAGAACTCTCTCTCCCTTCTGTGCACAACAATGGCAGCCTTCAACCTCTCTCTTTTTCCTCTTAATTCCTTCTTTAATTGGTTCTTATTTAAGGTTAATGGCGAAAAACGATAATTGGCATTAACATGACCTTAATTATCATTCAAGACTCATTTAGTGGTTATTTTTCTAGCCCCTCTTGGCTATCCCTTTGTCAGCTAGGGTTTTGTCTTTCCTATGGTTCAATCCCATAACTATGTCAATTTCAAGTCAATGCACAATCATTCAATCCATTCAGATTTCATGATAATTCCTATAATTATATTATCACTTTCACGTTCAATTATATTATTAAAATAATACATAATTAAAATAACACATAACTGGCATACATAAGACTTAAACCCAAGTCCTCTCAACATAAATAAGTATTCTCAACCATTTGAGCTAGTACTTTTCAGGGTCCAATAGTCAATATTTAATGGCATAAAGGCTATTACTACCCGTATTTATTAATTATTTATTTATTTAATTAATTAAATATCACGGATCTTACAACCTCACAAGGACCCAATCCATAACTTTAAACCAATCAGAATGCAACTAATGTTCTATAAATACGGGTGGAACTCAACAATTAAAGGTACGCAACCCGTTAGTGCTAAAAACTAAGATTTGACTTTGAGAACTTTTTGTTGACTTGATCGTTAGAGCCTTTTCTGCAGGTAATCCCCAAATATTCCATGAAGCATTGAGATGCGAAAACATAACGGACGAAATTGAAGAGTATCTAGCCAAGAGATTCAAGGATGGCGGTAAGACGAGATTTGAGTCCCATTATAATATATCATTGTTCTTGCAGAAATAATAATAAAATAAAATAAAACAATAATAACAATTATAATAAAATAAATAAAACAATAATAATAACAAAAGTAATAAAAAAATAGTAATAAAAAAAATTTCCAACTAACATTATTCACTTTTGTTACTATAGATTTAGCTATACAAAATAATGAGAAATAATGAAATTCAATTAAAGAAGAAAGCACACATACCATACATTCACAAAAATAACAACAAATTTCAAAGACAAACAAGTTAGCTCCCCTTACTCGGAATTCCAAGCTATGATCCTAACTACTCTTTTTGGCTCTACACTCCTCCTACTAAGCTTTTCTATGCTCAGAAGATTTCCACAGTCTGTAGTCTCCTTCTCCCAATTTATCCTTGTCGTCAAAAGCCCTAATTTTATCCTTATGCTCAAAAGCCTTAATTCTCCTCTAACCCACCCTTTAGAATTTGGCTAATTAAGGGTGACGAAAATAAAATTGAAATAATTATCTAGAACTAGAGTATCTGACTATTTTACTTTATCTTAATAATAAAAATTAAAATTAAAATAAATTAATTATGCTCCATTGAACACACTTAATAATCAATTATTGTCCTTGTCTGCGTCTAGATTCAATGTACCTACCTTCAACATTTCAAATTCAAGACAAGCCACCAAAACTGAAAAAAATATATATATTAAAGTTTTGCTCTAGCCAAGGTCTAAACCCTATAGCTCCCAATTACCAAACATATGCTCCTCACTAAACAAACTATTACAATTATCTTGTAACAAATACACACCATAAACAACATAAATATGTACATCATGCACACATGTAAAAGAAATGTTCTTTTTCCATAAAACCTCTTATTAATTTTTTTATAATTAACTTTCTACTCCAATTAACATTCTTTAATTTAATTGAATAATTAATTAATACTCCCGGGTCTTACAAGCGGGGTCTCTATAAACCCATCTATGAAAGGATGTCTGTGATTCTTCTTGGAGGCCAAAGAACTATAGATACCCCTATTATATGGGTCGTGGGCCAATATTGGCTTTCCTCTTCAGTGGCGCTTGGGAATTCTCTCCACAAAACATCAAAGTCGGCTACTACACTAGTAGCCTTGTCTGCTTCAATCTTTCTCTTCAATCGGGCGTTCTCTTTCCTTAGTGCTTCCATCTCTTCAACGTTTCTCTTCCTATACTCAGCAAGTTTTTGCTGCATTTTCATCTACGCTTTGAGGATACGGGAAACATCATATGAGGGTTTGGCATCTATTATTTCGGTGACTCCGATTCCCCTTACTCCAGCCACTTTGCTTTCGGTCGACACTATCTCTATCTCCCTTTTCTTTGACAACAATGCTTCTTAACTTCACATAATACTCGTCGGCCCTACAATGGGCGCCAATTGTTTGTATAGGACCAAGTTGTACTCTGTCAAGTCCTTCTGGTCACTAGTCTTCTTCTTGAATGTCCTTCACTTCTAGGGTTCTCATTCAGGGCACAAGGGGTGCCTGCAAAAGACACTTTGATGCTTAAGTTAGCACTGGTGATGTGAGAGAATCTCAGGGAATTTTAGAGAATAGTAATTGGATAATGAATGCCTAGAACAACGTGTCATTTATATTATTTTACTTGTGGGTCCTACTAGGGTGGGCTTTTTGGCCCAAAATACCTTTTTGGCTACTCTTGGATCCATCGAGGTAGGCGAAACTACCACAAAACCCTTGACGGTTTTCGTTAGTCGGTTTCCTAAAGAGGATGTTGGTCCAAGGGTCGATATGCATGGAATAAGTAAGCTTGTGGCGAGGTGGGAGGCTAGTGTGCCAAATTCTCGGCCTTGACATGATGGAGCTGGGTACGGTTAGTACAGAAGCCTCCTAACCCTAAAGTGTGGCTAGTATCCAGTACCTGGTCTTGGTGTGATGGGTCAGGTACAGATAGTACAAAGGCTTTTCAACCCTAAAGTGGCCAGTATTCAATACCTGGTTCTTGTGTGATAGGATCGGGTACAGATAGTATAGAGGCTTTCTAGCCCTAAAGTGGCCAGTATCCCATACCTGACCTTAGTGAAATAGGGCCAGGTACGGTACAAAACCTAATCATTTTTGTATGATTTTCCATCATAATCACAACTTATGCTTTATCAAATATGAATGAAACCTCTAATAAACCAATGAAACCAATTGTTACATTTTAAAAGTGAGACAAATTAACACTTTGCTTATGAGATTTTGAGATTTTCCAATTCTGTTAGGTACAAAAGTTTTCCAAATCCCGAGCAGAAGAGAGGTGGAGGGATAATGTAGGGAGAAAGAAGAAAGAGTTGAAAGATGAAAAATAAAATAAAACTAAAAACTACAAAATATAAAAATTAAAGATACTATCACGTGGTACCACCAAGTGAACGTTAATGTCAATTTAACAAAAAACAATCATTGCATGATTTTAAACAAAATTAGGATTTAATAAAGTAAAAAAATATTAAAAAACAATTAAATATTTATCTTCAATATAAGAACTAAAATACTAATTAAACCACGTACAAAATATCTTAATTTCCTGTTTATTTCATTAGTTTTTTTTTTGTAGTATTTATTAAAATTAAACTAGGTGTAGTTTAATATAAATGAAAATCCTTCTAATTTAATTCTCATTATATCCATTTACATAATTCTAAAAAGTTTTGGGAGACTACTCATTCCCACCCTAATAATCCTAAATAATTGCTTAATACAATGGGTGTTTACATTAAGTGATATAAAATATTTTGATATGTTATATGGACTTGTCTATTGTTTTTACGGGTGTTTGTGCATTCTCTGTTGATAAGCAGAAGATTAGGATAAATAGTATCATTAAGAATAAAAGAAAATTAACACAACGACTTGAGAAGACATACTCTAGAAGATTTGCCACACGAAGTTTTCAGACTCTCGCCCTGCTTATTCCTCTACAATACCACTTACCCTCCCAGGAAGTGAATTTGGAAAGCACTTCTATTAAATAAATGACTTTCCTTCTGAAAAAAATATTTTAGAATAAACTTTAAATTGTTCAGAAAACCTTATACATGTAATGATAAAATTTTTAGTATTTGAAAAACTTAAAACTTTACTCTGTATTATTAATTGTGAAATATACTTTTACTAAAATGCCTCTGTATAATCTGAAATTTTGTATACATTCTTGATATAAATTTCTTTAAAATATTTTTGTTACTATAATGTAATAGGAATGTGCAAAAAGATTGTCTTTTATCCTATCAGTGTGAGTATTTCATGCTCACGAATAATTTATGATTAGTGGCCAATTGGTTTGCTTGGTATATAAATTAGAATAATAATGATCCTGTGTGCCTTGGACACGTCAGAGCGGAATTAAAACCGGAATGCATTAGTATAGTAGTAAGACTTCATTTTCCTTTTATTTTGCATAGAAAGACAAGTCTATTACACAAACTGCGTCAAAACACTCTTAACATAAATTGAAATGCTTGATGCACATCCATGAGGAGTGCTTCAAAGGGAACCCTCTCAAGCTTATTGTGAATTCATGACCAACTAAAACCTCCCCATTTTATAACATTTGGTCACTCTACAAGGTAGGAGGGATCCAAATATAGCCATGTGTTTGAACATAGCCAGCTTGTTCAAGTAACTGATCTGCTTCTCTAGGACCCCTGCTTCCTGGTTTGTAAAGGATTGGCTTGAAGTCCCCATCATCAATTCTGTGCAAAAGTGGGGTGAAGATTTGCCACGATGCCTGATAAGAAACAACCATAAAGCCATTAAGTTTGTGAAGCAGACTTTGTTGCAATCTCTATCAAGCATGCAATCATCTTACCTTCAACTCATCTCTCCGAACAAAGTGTTGCTGATCACCTCTAATTCTGCAAAAAACAATCCAATTTCCATTGTTATTTAATGTTCATCTATTTGTTTCTGACAGCGCAACATATTTCTAAGTACTGCAATGCTTGCAGTTCTGTCACTACTGCTCGGTGGACTTCTGTGTATCAAGTTATGTATAAGAATAGTTTACAAAGGACATCTTATATATCCATCTGCCTCAGTATTACCCTAGAAACCATTGACAAGCTGTAACTATGAACAAGGAAAAGGAACATACGTGTCAAGAATTAGGCGTTCATAAGCTTCTGGAATGGTTACCCCTTGATACCGTTGTCCATATGACAAGTCAAGTTCACTTTGCACTGCAGACATCTCTAGTCCAGGTTGCTTGACCTGCATGATAAGACATTCAACAAGTCAGTTCATAATATTTATTTTATTTAACCATGAAGCATTTCTTCAAGTGTTATTTGACAAAAAACTAGTAGATGGGTGAACTTCTTCAATAATTTGGCAAATAGATTTAATCTAAGCAACAGAGAAAGAAAAGCATATTATTCTATTTATGTTTGTAGAAAAATTACTCTAATCTGTGTTGCGAAATATATATATATATATATATATATATATATATATATCCAGTACACGAACATTCATCCTATAAAGCAAAGTCCTTCTTTCAGTGCTCTACTTCTGATCCTAAATAAATTAATATAACATATAAAAGAGAACTGTAACATTGAATCAGATCAAATAAGTGACTTGATCAATCTCATTATGGGAAATTAGAAGGACGGCCTCACCGTAAGCTTCATGTAAATAGCTTCAGAAGGCTGGAGGCGGATAACAAACTCATTTCTCCCCTGCTTTTGACCTAAAATATTAAAATTCAGAGTCATGTTTATGCTAAACTGTCATTTTTATGAAAATGAAGAATCAAGTAAACATTGATATTAATAGTCTGTGTATTCATACTGGATAAAAACGTAAAGAATAGGTGTCTCCTTTGTAATTGTGGAATATGGAGATGAAATCACCCTTCTAAAATTTTTCAGTTTCCAATGAAATAAGATTAGTTTAGAGTGTGAAATATGTTTGAGTAGTGCAATACTCATCAATATCAAATGTTGCCAACTTCTTCAAACAGAAGACATCCTCCTAGACTATCACGACTCATCACAAAAAACTAGAACGATAGGAGCCAACAAATGCAAACAATATTTTATTGAAAAACCCAGAAAATTATTCTCTGTATATGTAGAAAATGTCATCATCAGTTTGGGAAGATTGTTATCTATGTAATTGAGTGTAACCCTGCGGTGGCAAACTGAATGGATCCCATAAAATTAATTTCGGATCTAATGAATTGAATAAAAAAAATAATTAATCTATTTTGATCTATTAAAAAGTTTAATTAAAAATCAAATCCATCTTGATCCATTCCATAAAAACTCAATCCATTCATTAACAATTTTTTCATGGGTGGATATCCAACCCATCCATAAAAATGATATATTTAAAAAAATTAACAATATGCTTTTAAAACAATTTTCAGAAAGAAGATGTAAAACAAATTTTAAAAATACATTTTTACAAACTGTTTAGGGTTTAAACAATAGTTCGTTAAAAAAACTGGTTGGATTATATTTTATTCATTGAGTATTGATGGGAGGATCCATTTGATTTTGAAAAACATTGAATGGATCATTAATCATCCGTAAAACAAATTGATATATTTGATCTAGTCCTTTTTGTTTTAATTTTTTAATGGATGGTTTAGATGAATTTTCTTCTAAATAGACTGGATAGATGATAAATAAACGGATTGTTCCCTACTCTTCACCCCTCTTAGAAAAAAAAAAAAACAAAGAATAGAAGCAATAGTGAAAATGGTGAAGTCGACTGAGGGTCTGCAAGCCTCCGTCGCCAGGCTATCACTCTCCCCCACTTTTTCCTCATACTTATCCCCTTTGCACTGTAAGAAAATGTCAACCTCATTTCCTCTACCCTGCTAATGTTTATTTAGCAAATGACAAAAAATCTCCTATGGATATTCATTTTTATCTAACCCTCTGCTTAGATAGGTCTTTAATTCACAACCTTTTCCTTTATTTCTACTCTGGTTTTCCAGGTCACCTCATATCATCTTATATTTCAAAATAATGACATTCTTTACTAAATCCACTTTCACTTTCAAGATTGATGTAGAGTGCAGCAAACAAAAGATGCATGACAAGCCAAAGCATGTTAAAGAGAGAACACCTAGAAGTTAAAAGTTATTGTGACATACACTTGAAAATATCACCAGGAACGTCCTTGAATTGGACCCGTATCTCAGCCTTTCTAGAATTTAGGGCCTTCCCTGCTTTTAGTATGAAAGGAACACCTGATGCAAAAAAAAAAAAAATATATATATATATATATATATATATACATCTTTTAGGCACTAGAGTGAATTTGAACTTCATTTACTTTCTGAATATTTAGCATCAAAGAAATTAAAAGATGCTCCGGTATCCTATTTCTTTTTGGAAAGAAATGCTGAAATTTCATCTGACCTTCCCATCTTTCATTGTGAATTCGCAGAATAACAGTAGCAAATGTTGGGGTGTTTGACTCGTCAGGCACAGTTGGGTCATCTGTATAGCCTTCATATTGTCCCAGAACAACCTCGTCATCTCTAATAGGGAGCACTGATTCAAGAACCTGCATTTTCATATCAACCCGAAAGAGTTATAATCTATAGAGCCATCCGAGACTAATCTCAAAACTAGGTTACCATAAAATGCAACATGGAAAGTTTCAGCATACGAGTTACTAAAATATCCCTCTGATGCAGCGCTAGTATGCAAAATTAAATTTTAAAAGAGAGCAAGGGATTGGTACAGATATTGATCACTTAGCGTTGGGATTAGATAGGAGGAATGTGAGGAGAGTAATAATTGAAGTAAAATTGAATGGAAAGAGGCACACCTTCACTTTCTCATCCCGAATGTGCTCAGGCTTGAGAGAAACTGGTTTTTCCATAGCAACCAAGCACAGAACCTGAGTTGGTAGAAAAATAAAGAGAAAAATATATTTGGGTAATAAATTTCTGATGAATTCATTAATGGATACCATTTTGCATTTGTTATTTCTTTAGTACATTATAAAAATAAATTTTAAGTGACAGTTTTCAGATATTCAGCAAATCAAAAGGATCGGCACAAGGCTGTCCACAGTTCAATCATTGAATTACTAGTTTGAGTAGTTTCCTTTTATTTATCTTTTTAAATGCCAAAGTTTCCTTCGGTGCACATTAAATAGTTAACAATTGTAGTTTCAATCACTGCTAATAACTTATTTCAACATGGTAGCATTGAAGATTTTATGATAAAATTTAGTTTTATCAAGCAGACCCTTAATAAAATTTCAACCGACGAGAGACGTGAATTCAAGTATTATTTTTGTATCTCATTATTCATTAGAAGTTCCTACTTCACAATACAATCATAATTATAAAAGTCAGTATATGAAACTCTTTCATTAAAAAGCAGGGCATCACCTGCAGCAGATGGTTTTGGATAATATCTCGAATAATTCTGCAAAATAAAAACACAGTGAATTGACGATTTTGGTTTCTTTACTGCAATAAATAATCATAACTAAATTTTAAAATAATTATTGAAAAATCCACAAAAATATTTCAACCATGGAAGTAGTAGGAACAAAATTAGAAATTCCTATTCAATATCAGCAACAAAATTAAAATTGGCAAGCAGAAACTTATTTTCTTCCATTATCATTTCATTCCATAATCTACAATTGGAAATCACTAGTCATTTGAGAACTTCGCTTAAACAAATTTCCGCACATACCCATACTGGTCAAAATATCCACCACGGCCTTCAGTTCCAAAATCCTCTCTGAAAACTATCTGCAAAAGAGTTAATAGCCCATTCAAGTTTAAAAGTGTGGCTTGCCAACTTTGGCAATGCAGTAGTTAAATGGATTAGGCAACAAAAGACAGTTAAGCCATATTTGAGATGGTTGTAAAACATGAAGAATGAAAAAAGGTGGATACATATGATAGGACAGACTATGAATTGCTAGAGCTTGACAAACAGTACATTTCCTTACTGTTGTGTAGTAGATATTTAGAGATATTCAGAGATATTTTTCTAACTTAATATATCTAACAAATTATTTATATGCTATACAGATAACATATATATATATATATATATATATATATATATATGATAAGAAATATTAGTTGTAACTGAATAATGATATTCTTTTGTAGGTACTCAATAACGAACTATATCTTATACTTATTTTCATTATCTTTTCTGCCTTTATTCAAGAGTTTAAAAGTCTATAAATACATATCCATCTCATTAAATTCTCTTACCCACTTTTATATTCATATTTCTATAATTTTTCTTGTTCTTAATGACTTAAATATTGGAGAATCTTCTAAGGATGGATCTATTTTTTATCTTAATCATCAACTGTGCAATCAATTATTAGAAGCACAAATTTGGCTTCTCATGAATACCACCTTTTTCCATATTGGGAGAACCATGCTTATTTTGGGTATGAACAAGTTGAACAGAGGAAATTTAAGTAACTGTTAACCAAAAATTGTAACTCTTTAACAATTAAAAATTCTCACCTGCACGTTGTCAATGTTGTCGCGGTTCCAAAGAGGCAAGAAAAACCGATTTGCAAAGCGAAGTACCAACTGCCAGGGTACGTTAAATAAAATGGATTAGTCATCAGACAAGATTCATGACACAAAATTAGAAGTGAGCCATTGCGTAATCATTAAATACCAAATTCTGCACTAGTTCCTTTCCCAAGTAATGATCAATACGGTAAATCTGTGGTTCCTCAAACAACTTTCCGATCTCAGTGCTGAGTTCCTCAGCAGATTGTAGATCCCTACCAAAAGGTTTCTCAACAACAACACGTGTCCATCCACCAAGATCAGCTAAGAAAAGGAACCAGATGCAGCCATATATCAATACAAACAGAATTTGATTTGTGGATAATAAACAGAAACCTTGAAACTTGAAATGTAAAAGAATATAGTAAAGATAACTGTTCTCGTCACAAAAAGTTTTAGTCTGTGCTGATAAAGAAACGGGACTGAATATGATTTGAAGCCAAAAATCCGTTTTGCAAATGCTAGCTGCCTAATACAAAGTTCAAGTTTTTCCACTATTCTTTCCTTTTATCTAAAAACCATAAATGTAATACAACCACCAGTAACAATCTTGTGAAGCCAAAATCTTATGCCAAACCACTGGAAGGAGCTATATCTCTAAGCAATAACCACTATTAGCTCCATTTTGTCAGGAAAAAGATCTTGCTCGAAATTACACAAGTATCCTATATTTAAATAAAATTAAAAAAATAAGAGCTTCTTAAAGTGGGTCCTGTGGTTCGGAGAAGACTAATGTTGAACTATGGATCACTGTTGCTATTCTATCCACGACCCTCCCTCAAAAAAGTGGTCCTTTTAAAACATTTGCAACCAAAAAGGTAATTATCAATGTCATACATTGCATGATAAACTTACATTTATTCATGCAACAAGTCTTGATCATCTTGCAAACAGATGGATATACCGAAGGAGGAAGAGCAAGATAGAAAAGCCTCCGAGATAATCCCTCTACACTGTTTTTCAAATATTCGTGCTCTGAAATCTCTTTATCCAACAGGCGAAAGCCATCCTCAGAATCATAAGAGCCACATACATATTTGATCTGAAAAGAAGAAACGGGGAGACAGGGAATGATAATTTTAAATCAACCAAAAAATTGTTAAGTACGACCCACAGAATATTAGTAAAGTGGTTCAAGACAACCAAATAGTACTAACCAGCTTTAAAAACTTCTCTAAATCCTCCAACTGTTGGGCAGATGCACCTTTTTCAGGAACAAGATAGCTGCACATCAAATCATATTTGTTTGGCTTAGAAATAGTTTAAACATGTATCAAGATAATACTTGAGTTAATAGGATAGGATGAAGCATACATTAAAACAACTTGGTGAAAGAAGCACATAACTAAAATTCATGACATACTGTTCACAGAAAAAATTTCACAATAGATTGTTTGGCTAAAAGAAAATAAACATCCTTCAAGTATGCTGCATTAACTACTTGCACAATTTAAGGACAAAACTGCAATTGCAAACACAATCCAGCAACATCAAATTAATATATATATATATATATATATATATATATATATATATATATATATATATATATATATGTATTTACTCTTCACAGAAATCATTAGAAAAGGACATAGACTTTTATTTTGACAAAAAATCTTACCCCCGCAACCGGTCTCTCAATTCATCATCAGAGATTTTTGTCCTTGCATAGCCAAAAATATGAACTTCGTCAGGTGGTAGGAATCCCTGCAAATAAGGACGCTAAAGGTTGGAAATAGTTGATTTAAGGGAACAATCTTATAAAATTTTCCAGGAAATTTTCCACAAAATGACGAACTAGTAATGGGACATTTAATTTTAATGTCAGAACATGTAGAACAAGTGAATAGAATCTTTTCACACAAAAGAGAGTCACGGTATTATGAAACACATTCTGCAATGCGTCCCTTAGTCCAGTATCAGTTCCATGATCATCAGCACTTAATATTCCTCACTTGGACAAAGGTTATCAAACGCCAATCAGCATTATCCACCAAGGTTCTGCTTTACCTGCCGGTATAGGTGAAAAAGTGCGGGAAATGTCTTCTTCTTAGCAAGATCACCGGAAGCACCAAGCACAACTATAGAGAGTGACCCACTCTCAGGTACATTTCCTGGCTCTCTTGCTATGGTGGATTCACTGCCAAAGCTAGCTCTTCGTTCAATGTGCCATTCACTTGTTCCCATCTTCTACCAGCACCGGAGTACTTGAACCACTGAAATAAATTGGTAATCAGTGTGATCTAATTAGTATCTGATAAGAAAATTATATGATAATATCTAAAATAGATTCTATTGATAAAGATAAACTGAAAATGATATGTGTCCAGAATTGGGAAAGCAACAGGGATGATGACCCTGATTACCCATAACATAGACATCCAAAAGAGCAATCTGAGAGAGTATCACCAATCATACAGTAACAAATAAAAACATCCAAAAAAATGTCCTTTGGAATGGTGAATACAGTGATTTCAGTCCAATTTCAGACATTACTCACAAGACTAAAATATCATCTTCTGAAACTCACCCAGAAGGGGGTAAAAACAGTAAAAACAATTAGAATCTAGAATAGCAAAAACAACTGGAATTTAGAAATAATCTTGAACGCAAAGAAAACAAAAAGGAAAGAAAGGATCGGGAAGGAAGAGATTTTGCTTGTAGAAAGATTAAAAAAAAATCATGAAAAAATTGGTGATTCTTCACTAGACATGCAAGGAGCAAGAGGGGATACCAAGTGATGGAGAGTTAGCTGAAACAGTGGCTGATTTTGATGAAAAGGCTGTGTTGTTTGAGAGAGAGAATTGAAAGAGAGAAGAGAGTCTTTTAAGGCTGAAAAACTCAGAAACAGTTGCTGGTTTCTTCACCAACTATCTCTGTAGTAATTGTTGCCAATGTCAGCTCATAGGTCAGAGCCCTCATCGCATATTTAGTCTTTTACTTATTTCCGCATTTCCTCCAAACTCTCATTTTTTCTGTTTAGACCCCTATTTTGGATCATGCTGATAAAGTGTTTTACCAGTACAGAAAGAATTGATCCTGTACAAAATTGCACGGTCAATTCTTTTCACTGAAACAGATGCTTCTTTTTGACATTTTCAGACTAACTAATAACGGTAATCTAAAGTTAAATTTTATTTATCTTCTTTGATAAATTTATGAGAAGTTAGAAAAAGAAACACAAATTGAAATTAATCTACATGTATATTATAAATCATTTGAAAAACTTATTTTCAAAGAATTTTATAACTTAACTTATATGTAATAATTAATTTTAGTTTATATAAAAATATTTTACTTTTTATAATAATTTTTTTAATGTATGTATTTGGTCACACTTTATCAATCAATAAATTTTTGTTCATAAATTTATTATTAGAGACAATAATTTTACTTAAATAAAATTTTTTTTTTATTACTTTTTTATTTTTGAGAAAATATTTGACTCTAGAACCAAATCTTGCTCACATGAGAAATTTGAATGGCTACAATCTTATAAATAGAATCACATAAAAAAAAAGTACTTCTCTCGAAAAATTTTAATACTCATTAAAACTTCGTACATTTCTATACTAAATTCATTCTTAATAAAATTTAGATTTGAATTTAATTATTGTGATAATAAATATTAATTAATTTAACCTTTATTTGAAAATAATTATACAATATTTTTAAATATGTTAAAATACTTTTCATTAAATTTATGAAAAGAAAACAAGTATTAATATTAATACTTTAAATATAAAGTTTTTTTCTCTGAATAAAGTATGAGAATTAATCTTAAAAAGAAAATGCTAACCAGTGTCCCTAGGACACTGATTAAGGAATAATAAATGTGCTTTGGTATCATCATTTTTACATTGAAAACTGAAATAATTAAATAAAGTAATTAAAATAGTATAAATGCACATAATAAATTTTATAAAGACAAAAATATCCTTTTAAATTTTTAGACAATAACTTACAAAAACCAAGACTTTGAAATTTTTAAGATCTCTACTAAAAAGAAAAAAATTCAATTAAGTCTCAAATTGATACTCTAATGGTTCTTCTTTTCTTTTTTTTGTAACATTTTTACATATTTAACACTAATTTTTTTGTTGGTTTTTCTGTTAATTTATATTTTCTTATGTTGTTTTTTTTTTAATTTTTAGATGTTTAACACTATTTTTTATTGATTTTTCTGTTAATATAAACTTTTTTATATTTAATTATATTAAATTTTTAATAACATTAAAATATAATTATTTTATTATTTATTAGTTTTTAACTTTTATTTATGAACATTAAATAAAATATTAAATACACATATATAATATTTATGAGCATTAAAGTTACATTAATGATTATAAGGTCAAATTTTATTTAATATTATACTTATCTATATACTTTTGTAGGATCTAATATATATTAATTATCTTTAACTAGTGATATAAGGACATTAGTTAGCAACACCCATATTAAAAATAACTAGTAAATTGTATTCATTTACATACTTGAAAAACGAAATATGAATTTGTTGGAAAAGTAAGATGGAGAAATTATTTCTTACTATGTTCATAATATAAGAAAAATACAAATATGTAACATTTGAAATATACTTTTCATTAAATTTATGGAGAAAAAATTTGGTCTTCTAATTTTTTTCGAATTCTTAAAAAGACTCCTAATTTTTCATTTGTTCAATTTAGTCCTATAATTTTTTAAAAATGTTCAATTTTGTCATTTCTGTTAAATTGACGTTAACGTGGTGTCCATACAATGTCACATGTCATGTTATTGTCACCTGACAATGTTTGTTTCCAATTTTGTCCCCTTATTTATAATTTTATCCAATTTGGTCCTGTTTTTTCTTAAAATGAAGCAATTTGGTCACTCTCAAATTTGAGACCAAATTAGTATTAATAGTCTTTAAATATAAAGTTCTTTTGTCTAAATAAAGTACAACAACTTACTATTATAAAACAAGGACTTTGAAATTTGTAAGGTCTCTCCTAAAAAGAAAAAAAAAATCAATTAAGTCTCAAATTGACACTTTAATTGTTTTTTTTTTTAACATTTTCAAATGTTTAACAGTAAATTTTTTTGTTGATTTTTCTGTTAATTTATACTTTCTTATGTTTTTTTTTAATTTTTAGATGTTTAACACTATTTTTTATTGGTTTTTCTGTTAATATAAACTTTTTTATATTTAATTATATTAAATTTTTAACAACATTAAAATATAATTATTTTATTATTTAATTAGTTTTTAATTTTTATTTAAGAACATTAAATAAAATATTAAATACACATATACAATATTTATGAGCATTTTTGTCTTTTTGTCCTTTTCGTTAAATTATACAATGCCATGTGTCATATTATTGTCACCTGACAGTGCTTGTTTCCAATTTTGTCCCCTTATTTATAATTTTATCCAATTTGGTCCTGTTTTTTCTTAAAATGAAGCAATTTGGTCCCTCTCAAATTTGAGACCAAATTAGTATTAATAGTCTTTAAATATAAATCTCTGAATTAATATTAAAAGGAGAATGCATTGCTAACCAATGCCATAAGGGCACCGGTTAAGGAATAATAATTGTGTTTTGCTATCATCATTTTTACATTGAAAGACGAAATAATTAAAATAGTATAAATGCACATAATAAATTTTATAAAGACAAAAATACCCTTTTAAATTTTTTGACAATAACTTACTATTATAAAACAAGAACTTTGGAATTTTTAAGATATCTACTAATAAAAAAAAAAATTCAATTAAGTCTCAAATTGATACTTTAATTGTTCTTTTTTTTTTGTAATATTTTTAGATGTTTAATACTAATTTTTTTGTTGATTTTTCTGTTAATTTATACTTTCTTATGTTTTTTTTTTTATTTTTAGATGTTTAAAACTATTTTTTTATTAGTTTTTTTCTTAATATAAATTTTTTATATTTAATTAAATTTTTAACAATATTAAAATGTAATTATTTTATTATTTAATTAATTTTTAATTTTTATTTATGAATATTAAATACACAAATATAATATTTATGAATTTTTTTTTTTAAAAATAAAATATATATATTATATATTTTTTAATATTATATTATATAAAATATATATATATATATATATATATATATATATATATATATATATATATATATATTAATTATCCCTTTATCTAACTTAAAAATAACCGGTAAATTGTATTCATTTACGGACTCCAAAAAGCCAAATATGAATTTGTTGGAAAAGTAAGATGGGGAAATTATTTCTTAGTATGTTCATAATATAAGAAAAATACAAATATGTAATTAATGACATTTGAAATATAAAATTATTTAAGATATTGTTTATTTACTTCTATGTGCTGACATCGAAATTTTCAATGCATTTATTACATTATCAATAAAAATTAAAATCATTAATAAGTGCAGGTGGGAGAATGAAGGGGTTGGATAGTAGGAGGCATTTCTGACAAAGCTGACCACCATCGAAAAGATAAATATCATAACTAAAACTAAGAAATAAAGATAAGTGAAAAATATTTATTAATTTAAAAGTTAAAATAATCAAATTATCCAATCTAAAAATTATTGTACAAAATTATTCAATTTTTTATTTACAATCAAAATTTAATTTATGAAATCGTAAAATTACATGATTTTATAAAATATTTTTAAATTAGATACTCATTATTGTATATCATTAAAATCATTAAAATTGTCAAATAAAACTGTAAAATCATCGGAACCATCCAGCGAAATCATAAAATTGTGTTGATCTTGTTTTCATCAAATTGTTTGTTGTACCATTTATTCACTTGTTTTAGCTATAAACTCAGTTTAAATAAAATTAAAAGTTATACAATTAAAATTTTATCTTATCTCAACTTAACATATTTCAATTAAAAATTAATAAAAAATTAATTAGTCAGAGGGTCCCAAATACGGTGATAACGTATTAATTTGATCTCCATTACTGAAAATATTAACATTTATTCACTTTTTTAACAAATGGAGTGTCTATTGAAACAAAAATTCAAATCAAAATTTAAATTTATAAATACTTTCCTATTATATTCTTCTCCTTCTTAACTAAATTAGTTTCAATTAAAATTAAATTAATATATATATATATATATTATAATTTATAATTTTATAAATCTTTTCCAATTCTAATCATAATTCAATTTTAAATCTTTAACCCGGTAACCACGACCATATAAGTTGTAATAAAAATATAAATTCAATTTGAGACACATTTTTAACGTGTGAGAACTTAGAAAATAGTATATTAGAAATGACAATCTTTTAAAATAATGAAATCTTTGTTATGAATTAATGGTCGTACAACGATTTAATATACAAAAAAGTTGTTTCCTATTTTCTCATTTTTCCTTCTTCCCTGTTCTCTTTATTATTAGTTTTATTTTATAACACATTATCAACACGATGCGCTCCAATCAAATGTGGACTAATAGAAGTTTTTTCTCTCTAACGACAATGTTCTGCATGTCTCAATCCAAGCTCTTTCTAATTCTTTCTTCACTTACAATTTTACTTTCTATTCTTATTCTTGTGATAATAATTGTTTGACTTTACCAATTTTCATCTCCGTCTTATTATTTTTATTTTTATTATGATGGTGATTATTATTATTGTTTTTATGATGATTATTACTGTTATTTTATGTACTAATTTTTAACTTGTCAAATCTTGCACATTTTGAATTTGTCATCCTTGATATTATAAGGAAGAATTACATTTAGATGCAATGGGTCTTGGGATACCATTAAAGAAATAAATAAAGTATCTAAGCAACTAATTTGCTCTTACGACAACAATATTATGAAAAGATATTTCACAAATATTATGAATTTATTCCATGTCTTTGTATGGCTGAACAAAGCGATGAAGCTTTTGATGAAAAATCGTGAGATCCGCCTAATCTGCTCTTCATTCCCAGAAGTGAATGCAACAATAAATATTATAAATTTATTTCATACCTTTGTATGACTGAACAAAGCAAGGACTTTTGACAGAATATCATGAAACTTGTCCAATTGGTTTTGTTTCATTCCCTAAAGTGAATGCAACAACATTTGATCTATATTTTCATGATCGTGATATTGATTATGGACATGATTATAAAGAAAATTTCAAAGACACATTTTGTTACCAAAAGTGGCACAATAATGTGAAAAAGGGAAAAGAAAAATGTGAAAATATTGGCAAATAAGATGAAAGTATATATTATCATTACGATGGTAAAGGCCATTTGAGTTGTACTTATTATACACCAAAACATCTTACAAATAATGAGAAGAACATAGAAACACACTTTGTTTATGAAGATGGTGATTCTGATTAAGGCCATATGGATGCTACTCATCTTGATATTATTATTTTCTTAAACCAAATGGAAGCATTGATCACCTCATTGGTTATGAGAGTGTTAAAAAAAATATTTTCTCATATTAATATTTATGTTTATATGAAGAATGAATGTTAGCACTAGCACCAATGATGAGGATATATGTCTTATTGATAGTGCAACAACTTATACAATTCTCAAGAGCAATAAATTTTTCTCTTGTTTGGTAATGCGAGAATTCAATGTTAGTACTATTTCTCGTACTACAAATATAATTGAAGGCTCCGGAAGAGCTACTATACTTTTACCAAGAGGTACAAGATTGCAAATTAAAAATGCATTTTATTCTCGTATGTCCAATAGAAACTTATTAAGTTTCAGGGATACTCATTTAAATGGATATCATATTGAGACAAATAATGAAGGAAATATTGAATATCTTTATATCACTCGAATTGAGTCGAATAAAAAAATGTGTATTGGAGAAATTATCTGCCTTCTCTTATGGCTTGTACTACACATACATTAATGCGATTGAGATGCATGTCAATGTAAGCTAGAAGCTTACACATAAAAATAAATTTCTTATTTGGCATGATCAGTTTGGTCATCTTGGATATATCATGATATGAAAAATAGTTGAAAACTTGTGTGGATATCCACTTAAAAGTCAAAAACTTCTTCAGTTCAATGATTTCTTATGTACTGCATGTTCGTAGGGAAAGTTGATAATAAGACCATCACCAAAAAAAATTAGAAATGATTCAATCTCATTTTTAGAACGAATACAGGGTGATATTTGTGGTCCAATACACCCATCATGTGGATCATTTAGATATTTCATGGTATTAATTTATGCATCCACTATATGGTCACATATTTGTTTACTATCAACTCGAAATCAGACATATGCTAAGTTTTTAGCACAATTGATCAAGTTAAGAGCCCACTTTCCAGATTATCCAATTAAGAAAATTCGTCTTGATAATGCTGGTGAATTTACATCTCATGTTTTTAATGAGTATTGTATGTCAATTGGAATTGACGTTGAACATCCAGTAGCACATGTTCATACTTAAAATGGACTTGCAAAATCATTGATAAAACATCTAAAATTGATTGCAAGACCATTACTTATGAAAGTTAATCTTCCAATTACTACTTGGGGATATGCAATTATGCATGTTGTAGTATTGATTCCCATCAGACCAACTAGTTATGACAAATACTCTCCTCTATAGTTGGTTTTTGGTCAGCAACCTAACATTTCTCATTTAAGAATTTTTGGATGTTCTTTATATGTCCCAATTTCCCCACCAAAAAGGACTATGATGGGTCCTCAAAGACGTTTAGGAATAAATATTGGATATGATTCTCCGTCAATAATAAAATATTTTGAACCATCAACAAGTGACTTATTTACAGCTCCATTTGTTGAATCAGTTTTTTCCAACGTTAGGGGGAGAAAGAAAGAAACTGGAAAAGGATATTGGTTGGAATGAATTATCTTATCTTGATCCTCGTACAAAAGAATGTGAACTAGAAATTCAACGAATAATATTTACAAAAATTGGCCAACCAATTACCAGATGCTTTTACTGACACAAAAAAGGGTAACTAAGTCACCTATACCCATTGTTAATGCTCCAATTAGAATTGATATTCTTGTTGGACAATCTAATATAGCAAATGAATCTCAAACATGTCTGAAGCGTGGAAAGCCTGTCGATTCCAAAGATAAAAATCATCGGATGAGAAAAAGGGAAAAAGGAAAGATGGCCTAATCGAGGGAGTAAAAGTCCCAAAAGATTCTTTTGACATAATTAATGATTCGGTTCCAGAAGAACCTTAGGTACCTGAAATTGTTGAAAATGATGAGATCTCAATAAATTATGTCATGAATCATATAATATGGAACCAAAATGAAGTCAACATTGACGAAACTTTTACATATAATATAACGATGAATGATATGAATGACAATGAGGATCAATAACCAATGATTATTGAAGATTGTCGACAAAGAAAAGATTGGCCAAAATGAAATATGCAAAGAAGCATAATTAGATTTGCTTGTTAAATGAAAGGTTTTTGGACTTATAGTTCGCACACCTGAAGTTGTGAAACCCATTGGGTACATGGATTTTTGCACAAAAATCAAATTAAGAATGATGAAATTGTTAGATACAAAACACAATTGGTTGCTCAAGATTTTTCACAAAACTTGATATTGATTTGTGAAAAGACATATTCATTGGTATTGGATGAAACAACATTGCAATATTTGATTATCTTAGTTACACAATAAGGTTTACATTTACATCTAATGGATGATGTTACAAACTATTTGTATGGTTCTCTTGAGAATCATATTTATATGTAAATTCTTGAAGGATTTTATTTGCCCAACAAGAAAATTTCTAAAGAGGGTTATTCAATAAAATTGAACAAAACCCTTTTATTGATTAAAGCAATCAGGACGTGTGTAGCATAATCGTCTTATCGAGTACTTATTAAAGAATGATATAGAAATGATCCTATTTGTTTTTCTATTTATATGAAAAGATCCAAAAATAAATTTGCCATAATTATTGTTTATGTAGATGACATAAACATCGTTGGAACTCCTAATGAGTTCACAAAGGCAATTGATTGCTTAAAGAAAGAATTTGAGATGAAGGATCTTGAAAAGGAAAATTTTTTGTTTGAGATTACAAATTGAGTATTTAAACAAAAATGTTTTTGTACATCAAGAAGCTTATATAATGAAAGTGCTTAAAAAGTTCTATATGGACAAATCTCATTCATTATGTACTCCAATGGTGGTGAGGTCGTTAGATGTTGATAAAGATTCTTTTAGACCTCAAGAAAAAGATGAAGAACTTTTTGGTCCCTAAGTACCATATCTTAGTGTTATATGAGCACTAATGTATCTTGCTAATTATACTCGGCCTGATATAACATTTGTTGTAAATTTGTTAGCAAGATATAATTCTTCACCTACAAGAAGACATTAGAATGGAGTAAAACAAATACTTTGTTACCTTGAGGGCACTATGAATATAAGCTTATTTTACCCAAATGATTCCAAAATAGATCTAATAAGTTATACAGATGCAGGCTATTTATCAGATCATCATAATGGTCGATCACAAACAGGATATTTGTTCACATGTGGTAGCACAACAATTTCATGGCGGTCTGTGAAACAAACAATAATAGCCACATCATCAAATCATGCGAGAATTTTAGCATTACACGAGGCAAGTTGTGAATGCGTTTGGTTAAGGTCTATAATTCAACATGTGCGACAAACTTGTGGTTTATCCTCGGGAAAAATGAAATCAACAACCATATATGAAGACAATAATGCATGCATTGCTCAATTGAAAGAATGATATATTAAAGGAGACAAAACAAAACATATCCTTCCAACATTCTTTTTCACTCATGATCTTCAAAGAAATGGTGATGTAGAGATCCAAAAGATTCGCTCATGTGAAAATCTAGCATATTTATTTACAAAGTCTTTGCTAAGGAGAACTTTTGAGCAATTGTTCACAATATTGGACTTCGTCATCTTAATGATGTAAGTTTACATGAGGGGGAGATATAGAAGATATAAAGAACAATATTATATAGAATGATGTAATTTTTTTCCTTCACTAGGTTTTTATCCTAAAGGGTTTTTACTAGTAAAGTTTTAAAAGGCATATTCTCTTATCAATGGACACCCAAGGGGGAGTGTTATGAATTAATGGTCATCCATTGATTTGATACATTTACTCATATGATTGATACTCATATGATTCATTGCTCTTCTTGTAAATATTTGTATTAACTATTTGATTTGTATCCTTTATGGGTTACCATGTTGTATCTATAAATAGAACTCTTCCTATCAATAATAAGACACATAGAAAAGTTGCTCCTTATTTTCTCATTCTCTTTTCTTCCTTCTTCTCCTTATTATTAGCTTTATTTTATAACAATCATATTATTTTAATAATAAAATGCTTAATTATAAATAGAAATTTCATAAAAGAATCTCAACACTTGAAAATAGTCTTTCTAAAAACTCTTCTCTAAGAGTCATTAGAAATATTTTAATATAATTTAAAAAATATATAATTAAAATATTATCTTACGGTTACTAATACTTTTATGAACTTTTTATGGATAAATGTTATTTATGGTTAACGACTATATTTTGTATTACAAATTAATATTTTATATACACATTATTTGTATGAGAATAGACACAAGAAACACTAGAGGCCAGATAAAAGTGAAGTGTTCTGTATTTTTCTCTATACTATCTTTTAAGATATAGATGTTCATAAGGTTCAGAGATCTTTCGCTGCACTCGATCGATCTAACGGGTTGTTGTATATTGAGAGAAAAATGCATATGATTTTGTTTTACCTTGTGCAGTAAGGGCATCTTCTCTCTAAGGAGAGCGCTTTGTGTGTCTCAACCCAATATATTTATACTATTTTCTTTATTTATTTTGTATCTATTATTGTTATAAGAATTGTTGGGTCTGATTAATATTATTTTATTCATATATATATATATATATATCTTGGTATTATTATTGCTCTAATAATAATAATAATTATTATATTATTCATATTTTTATTATTATTATTATTAGTGTTATTTATTTATTCATTTTCTAACATTCTTAGAGAAAAAACTCTTATTCATTTCTAACATTAAAGACAATATAAGGAGAAGACTCTCAAAACATTTTTATAAATTAATGTGTTTGTGAGATTATGATTATTTTTGTTTTCTATTGATAACAAAAAATGAAATTATGGATAGATGAAATTTTTGCTCACTGATTTTTTTTTTGGTGATTTCTAAAGCTAATATTTTTTCTATTATATTAATTTATGCTTTAATGTCTTCTACTCTTACAACCTATTAAGATGTTCTATATCATGTATATATTTTAAGTGTTTTGTATGAAAAAATTTATGAAATAATTTGCCATATTAAAATAACTATTCTGTTATGAAAAACACTTGAACTAAACTATGCATTTGCAAGGGAAAAAAGTTTATCTTGATATTTATATGAAAAAAATGCCTGATAATAATTTTTTTAATCAAACTTATGAATTTAAAAACATTGTTTATGACATGAAATTAAAATGAATTATTTTAATTGATATCATGCTTATGATCATGTGTGTGTTGATTAAAAAAAATCATATCAGAAATTGAGGAGATGATCAAATAAAATTAAACTTGCCTTATAGAAATTGTCTTATTTTTTAAATAAGGAGTTTTTGATGTTTCTGGAGTTAGAAACTTCCTTGTTGCTCAACAAGGTTATGAAGTGGTTTTTGAGTGCAATAGGATTATTATTTGTAGACATGTGTTTTGGTTGGTAAATGATATATTTGTGATGGTTTGTTAAGTAATTTGATCTTATAATAAAATATTTAGTATTTTTTTCTTTGATCATTACAAACATAAATTGTGATATATGACATACTATTATTACAATTGTTGAGAAGTTTAGTTAGATCATTCAAATTATAAAATTTTGAGGTATAAAATTAATTAAAAAGGGAAGTGATGAATGCATGTCTTTAGAAATGAGTATACAGGTCTGTATAAATAAGTGTTTTTGTGTGAAACTCATGGTATTATTCATTAAGTTCATATAGTGGTAATCTAATGGTACAACGAAAGAAAAAAAATGATTTTGTTTGATATGGTAAATGTTATGCTTCAAGTTCTAGCTTGTCGAACATTATATTAATGAAACTTTATATTTTGCTTGTCATTTTTTGAACATAAAAGGTTGTGATAAAGCTTCTTATGAGTTATGAAAGAGAAAAGAACCACATTTATAATATTTCAAAGTGTGGGGGTGTCTTGCAATGGTTAATATACCTCTTAATAAAATAAATAAAAATTCATGGTTATATATTCTAAAGTGTGTGAAAATACACCTCTAATACTATTTTTGTCATCTAGTGGTATTATTTGTGTTTCTTCTATTTATGGCATTCAATATGTCCAATTTATTGAGATTATTGAAGGATATATTAATGTAAATTGGATATTGATTATGGTGACACAAAATTAACTACTACTTATGGTTATGTTTTAACCTTGGATGGAGGTGCACTATCATGGAAATATGTTAAAAAGTTGTTGTTTTGTCTTGATCTACTATGCAAGCATAAATTATTCCTATTTTTAAATGCATTGTGACGATCAAATTGTTATATTTAAAGTTTCTAGTAAAAATGTCAATGAAAAAAAGGGCATATGAGAATAAGAGACAAATTTATTAGAAACTTAATTATTCATGGTATTATCTCTCTTGACTTTATCAAGTTAGAAATAGATATTGCAGATCTACTTATCAAAGGGTTGATGCATCATCAGGTATTTGATTTGTCGAGGGGAATAAAGCCCATAAATTAGTTGTAACAATGGACACCCATCTCCACATGAATAGCGATCTCATGGAATGGAGTTCAATGGGTAACAACAAAATTGTTGTTGACTAAAGTACACCAACTAATTTGATTAAATTTTATGTCTCATTCCTTCATTCCTATGATGAGGTGTACTAATTGTGGCAATAATTAGGTTGAGGTATATACATTATTATGCTTATATATATATATATATATATATATATATATATATATATATGTTGGAAATATTTTAATATAATTTAAAAAATAAATAATTAAAATAAATGTGACTGTTACTCATGATTTTATAGACCTTTTAATTAATGGGTTAATGTCTTTTATGGCTAACAGTTATATTCTTATTACTACTTATTTCTTTGTCTCCCTTTTCTACCTATAAATATCACATAGGTGCATAAGGAAAGACACAACAACAGAGACAATAAACACTAGAGTCTTCCTTAAAAGTGTTATTCTTTTCTTCTCTATATTATCTTTAAGACAATGGTGTTCATAAGGTTCGGAGATCCTTCGCTACACTCGATCGATCTGACCGGTTGTTGTATCTTGGGAGAGAAACACATTTGATTTGAAGCAAATATGATTGTGTATTTGTTTAGCCCTGTGCAGTAGGGGCGTTTTCTCTCTAAGGATATAACTATGCGTGCCTCAACCCAGGATATTTCTACTCCTTTTCTCATCTAATTTTTATCTCTTATTGTTATTATAATTGTTGATCTCTTATTAATATTCATTTATTTATATCCATGTTAGTATTATTAGTGCTCTAATTATTATTATTATATTATTTTATATTTTTATTATTATTAGTATTATTTGAGTAATCATTTTCTAACATTCTTAGAGAGAAAAATAAGTTCTTGTTATTTCTATTTTTTGATTACTCGTTTGTATTCATTTCTAAAATTAAAAAAAATATAGTTGAAGACTGAAAACACATGTTATGAGTGTTTCTTATGGTTATAATTAAATCAGTTTCAACTAAGCCTAAAATCTTGTGTGTATAATTGTTTCTATTTCTATTGGTAACAATAAATGAAATTATGGATAAATGAAATTCCTTCTCATTGAACAATTTTTTATGATGTCTAAAGCTAATGTTTTTGTTGTTATATTAATTCATGCTTCAATATTGTCTACTCTTACCATTGATAAAGTTGTTCCATATCATGAATATAATTTAATTGTTTTGTATGAAAACAATTATAAAATAATTTTTCATACTAAAACTATTATTGAGTTGTGAAACTTTGCATTTGCAAGGAAAGAAAATTAGCTTGATATTTATATGAAAAAAATGACTGATAATAAGTATAATCTTTATCAAATTTATGAATTCAAAATTATTGTTTATGCCATGAAATTAAAATGAATTATTTTAATTGATATCATGTTTAAGATAATGTAAATGCTGATAAAAGAAGAAATCTTCGTATCAAAAATTGAAGGGATGGTCAAGTAAAAACTAAACTTGTCTTCCAGAAATTATTAAAAAAAAAAAAAAGTTTTTCATGTTTCTGAATTTAGAAACTTTCTTGTGCTCAACAAGGTTATGAAGTGATTTCCAAGTGCAATAAGATTATTATTTCTAGACATGTGTTTTGGTTGGTAAATAATATATTTGTGATGATTTGTTTGAGTTAAGTATCTTTATCTTATAATAAAATATTTATAAGTTTTCTTTGATTATTACAAAATGTTAAGTTGTGATTTATGACATGATATTATTATAATATTTGAGAAGTTGATAAATTTTGGTTAGAGACCATTCAAATTATGAAATTTTGAGGTACAAAATTAATTAAATAGAGAAGTGATGATACATGTCTTTATAATTGAGTGTTTTTATGTGAAATTCATGGTATTATTCATTAAGCAACATTTTCATATATTGTTAATCTAATGGTGCAGCGAAAGAAAGAAAGAAAAAAGAAATGTTCTGATATGGTAAATGTTATTCTACAAGTTCTAGCTTGCCTAACATTATATTAGTGAAATTTTATATCCTGTTTACCATATTTTGAACACAATAGATTGTGATAAAATTTGTTATGAGTTATGAAAGAAAAAAGAATCACATTTAAAATATTTCAAAGTGTGGGAGTTATCTTGCAATGGTTAACATACCTCTTAATAGAAACAAAAATTATTGGTTATATATTTTGAAGTGAGTGAAAATATACCTCTAGTACTGTTTTGCCATCTAGTGATAATATTATTTGTGTCTACTTATGGCAATATGTCCAATTTTTTGAGATTATTGAATGATATATATTAATGTGAATTGGATATTGATTCTAGTGGCAAAATATCAAATATTGGTTATGATTATGTTTTAACCTTGGATGAAGGTGCCCTATCATGGAAATATGTTAAAAAGTTGTTGTTCTATCATGATCTACTATGCAAGCATAAATTATTCCATTTGTTCAATGCATCATGACAATCAATTGTTATATTTGAAGTTTCTAGTAAAAATGTTAATGAATAATTGACATATAATGATGATAGACAAATGTATTAGAAACTTAATTACTCATGGTTATCTCTCTTGACTTTGTCAGGTCAAAAAGAATTATTGTAGATCTGTTTATCAAAAGGTTGATGCATCAACAACAATTATTCGAATCATCGAGGGGAATGAGACTATAACTCATAAATTTGTTGCAACAATGGACACCCATCTCCACATGAATGGCGATCCCATGGAATGAAGTTCAATGGGTAACAACGAAGTTGTTGTTGACTAAAGTATACCAAATAATTTGATTAAATTTTATGTCTCATTCCTATGGTGAGGTGTACTATAAATTGTGGCAATAATAAGGTTGAGGTAGGTGCATTATTATGCTTATTTTATAAAAGACCTCTTAATAAACCCAATGGTTGAGATATGTGCATTATTTTATAAAATACATCTTAATAAATCCAATGACAATTATTGTAGGGGTGTAAGTCACAAACCACCATTTGAGGGTTTACCTAGTGAGTGTGCTGGTGGGGCTGCCATTGTGAGACATGGGCAAGTCTCTAAGTGACACTCATGAAACAAGATACATGCATAAGGTTGTAACATGCACCCACTGATTAGAACCTATAATGAACACCGATATTGTATGTGTTATTTACTAAAACCTGGTCATAGGGCATGTAGCTCAAGACAATCAAGTCTCTGCATTTTCTCGAGAGGAAGTTTATAAGCACTAGGTGTAAGGGTCAAACCTGGAAGGTTCCTTACACTGAACTACAATATTTTGTTTTAAAAGATAATATATTTTGTTTTATTTTATTTTTTAAATTATGTGGAGGATTGTTGAAAATATTTTAATATAATTTAAAAAATAAATAATTAAAATAAATCTGATTGTTACTCATGATTTTATAGACCTTTAATTTATGGGTTAATGTTTTTTATGGTTAACGGTTATATTCTTATTACTATTTATTTCTTTGTCTCCCTTTTCTACCTATAAATACCACATAGGTGCATGGGAAAAGACACAACAACAGAGACAACAAACACTAGAGTCTTTCTTAAAAGTGTTATTCTTTTCTTCTCTATATTATCTTTAAGACAATGGTGTTCAAAAGGTTCACAGATCCTTCGCTGCACTTGACCGATGTGACGGGTTGTTGTATCTTGGGAGAGAAATGCATTTGATTTGAAACACATATTATTGTGTATTTGTTTAGCCCTGTGCAGTAGGGGCATTTTCTCTCTAAGGATATAACTATGTGTGCCTCAACCCAGGATATTTCTACTCATTTTCTCATCTACTTTTTATCTCTTATTGTTATTATAATTGTTGATCTCTTATTAATATTCATTTATTTATATCCATGTCAGTATTATTATTGCTCTAATTCTAGGAATATATATATATATATATATATA